>Ga0208253_1000170_pt1 | contig 29499 bp, 34 predicted proteins | sample CryBogCBE10Oct08_FD_184573 | JGI IMG/M metagenome (GOLD analysis project Ga0208253, IMG submission 184573) | Freshwater microbial communities from Crystal Bog, Wisconsin, USA - CBE10Oct08 (SPAdes) | ecosystem: Environmental > Aquatic > Freshwater > Lake | place: Crystal Bog, Wisconsin, USA...
GTAGAATACCTTAGAAAAGTGGCTGAGGCCACTGGTGCCTATGATAAATTTGACTTTGCAGAAGAAGACATCTGGGAATGCCAAGATTACCTGGATGAAATTTTTCATGATCCTACCATTACCAGTTGGACCCAGGTGATCTAATCAAAAATTGATTAAAGTTAACACAGTGGTCACTTTGTATCAACACAATAAATGTTAAATTTAAATAAAATTTTTGATTACCGTACTGGTACCACCAAACCATTTTTAAAACATAATACATTCGATAGTGTGTACAGAGATAAATCATCGCTGGTAGTCACTATTGGAGATAGTTGGTCGTTTGGGGGTTCTTTATGGCATCTATTGCCAGAAAATTCAAACTCAGATCAAATCAACAAATTCAGAGTAGACAGCGTGTTTGGTAATCAACTGAGTCAAATGTTGCAGGCAGACTGGATCAACATTTCTTTACCAGCTATGAGTAATTTATGGATGGCAGAGCAAGCCGTGAGATTGAATGATGTTTTAAAAACATTACCTTACAATAAAATTTACATTGTTATTGTACTAACAGAAGTAGGAAGAGAGTTGGTATTTTATAAAGGAACCAAATTTAAAAATATTAATAATTTAGTCAGTGAACTCAGCAAACAAGTTGAAAATTATATTTTATCCTGTGCCTGGGACAAACGATGCAAATTGATAACAGCCCGTACATATGTCAACGACACATATTACAATTTAAAATCATCTATGTTGTGCCATAGTTGGCTAGAAGTTTTGATTGATAACCCATTTAGCAATAACTGTGTTTTTTTATCAATGGTATTAGAGCATCTTGAAAATTTCATTGACAGTTCTAACAAAAAAGAATTATTACAAGTACTTGAATTAGCTGAAAAAAGAATGGAATTGCTTGAAAGTAGCAAATATAACATACAGATTCCTGGGTATAAACATCCAACTCCAGAAGGACACAAACTTTTTGCAAATTATATTTTGAATTACTGTTAAAAATATCAAATAAATAATATTATGAAAGCCTCAGATTTTGAAATTCGTAACCATGACAAACTAGACAAAATTTTAGTTGAGTTATGCGAACTTGTGATTGCAGGACAACAACGTGATACTGATTACTATGGTATGGTTGCAGCTGCCGTACTGGATCCCAACAACAATCTGGTCAAAGCAGTGAATTATTTCAGAGGCAGCAATAGAGTACATGGTGAAATGGCAGCCATGGAAAAATATGAACGTGAGCACGGTAGCATACCCCCGGGTAGTATTATCATTACAACTTGCAGTCCCTGCAGTGAACCCATGCCTCAAAGAGACGGTCCCAGTTGTACTGAACTCATTGACAACAGTCCTGTACGCAAAGTGTATTGTGGCTTTGAAGATCCCACACAGGTGCACAGTGACAGCTACAAGCACAAAAAGTTTCATATTGAATGTACCAAGAATCCCAAGATACATGAACTGTGCCACATGTTTGCCAATACATTTTTAGACTTTGAAACTGAACAATTGCATGAGCTGAGTTTTTTAGGATCTCCGTGTACCAAAGACTGCTCAGGACATCGTGCAGGATATCGTTGGTCAAAAGATCGCGGCAATATTCAGGCCGCATCATGGAGTAGAAGTTTCAATAACGGAGCCGCATTAGCTGCGGCCGGAAGATAAAGAACACCCTTAGGACCGCACTAGTTGCGAGGTGTGCCCGGCTGCTGGGCGTAGAAAGCGATTCGCTACCGTGGACTACAAAGTGAGCATTTTTGTTATTGACTTTGCTCTATTTTTGCTGTATAATAAAAACTAACAGGAGAACCTATGTCAGACAAAACTTTTAACGGCGATCAAAAACTCAAACTTATCCAAATTATCAATGAAGGTATGCAGGTAACGCACGAAATTGAAACACTACAAGGCGGGCTTAATGACACAATCAAAGCCATAGCTGAAGAACTCGAAATTAAACCGTCTATTCTTAAAAAAGCTATCAAATTGGCGCATAAAGCAGAATTTGGTCGAGAAAAACAGGATCATGAGTTGTTGGAAACAATCTTAGAAACAGTAGGAAAAACTCTGTAATTATTATATAATGTAAGTAACATGGAGAATTATTATAAGTTACATTGATGCATTGTATGACCGAGAACATGATCGTATACATGTAGTTGAGAGACGAAATGGTGTACGAGAATATCGTGAATTTCCAGCCAACTACATATTCTACTACGACGATCCTCGAGGTAAATTTACCAGTATCTATGGCACCCCGGTGTCAAGATTTAGCACACGCAACAATAAAGAATTTCGCAAAGAAGTTCGTGCTCAGTCACACAAAAATCTATACGAAAGTGATATAAATCCTGTATTTAGGTGCCTGAGTGAAAATTATATTGGACAGGATGCTCCGGAACTTAATGTGGCATTTTTTGACATTGAAGTAGCATTTGATCCCGAGCGTGGATTTTCACCTGTGTCTGACCCATTTAATCCCATCACTGCCATATCATTGTATCTGACCTGGCTGGATCAATTGGTCACATTGGCTGTGCCTCCCAAACACATGAGCTGGGCCACTGCAGAGGAAATTGCGGCTACTTTTGAAAACTGCATGTTGTTTGAGCGTGAAGAGGAAATGTTAAAAACATTCTTGGATTTAATCGAAGATGCAGATGCACTATCAGGGTGGAACTCAGAAGGCTATGATATTCCTTACACAGTGAATCGTGTGACTCGTGTGTTAAACAAAGATGACACCCGTAGATTTTGTCTGTGGAATCAATATCCCAAACCACGTATGTTTGAGCGTTTTGGTGCAGAGAATCAAACATATGATTTGATTGGCCGCGTACACATGGATTACATGCAACTGTATCGCAAATATACCTATGAAGAACGCCACAGTTACAGTCTAGATGCCATTGGCGAATATGAACTGGATGAACGCAAAACACAGTTTGAAGGTACCCTGGATCAGTTGTACAATCAAAACTTTAAAACATTTTTAGAGTACAATCGCCAAGATACATTGTTATTGCACAAACTGGATCAAAAATTGCGATTCTTAGATCTAGCCAATGAACTTGCACATGCCAATACTGTGTTATTACAAACCACCATGGGTGCAGTGGCAGTAACCGAACAGGCCATTATCAATGAAGCACACGAACGTGGTATGGTTGTGCCCAACCGTCAACAACGGCTAACAGATGACGACACACAGGCCGCAGGTGCCTATGTGGCGTATCCAAAAAAAGGCATACACGAGTGGATAGGATCAGTTGACATCAACTCACTGTATCCATCGGCTATTCGTGCACTGAACATGGGGCCAGAAACCATTGTGGGACAACTGCGTCCAATCATGACCGACAGATACATCAAAGAAAAGATCGACAACAAAAGTAGTTTTGCCATGGCCTGGGAAGGCTTATTTGGCAGTCTGGAATACACTGCGGTCATGGAACAACAACGTGGTACAGAAATTACCATTGATTGGCAAGATGGCAATGAAACTGTGCACAGTGCTGCAGAAATCTGGTCAATGATATTTGATTCAAATCAGCCTTGGATGCTGACCGCCAATGGCACCATCGTGACCTACGAACGCAAGGGTATTATACCTGGCTTGCTGGAACGATGGTATGCTGAACGCAAAGAAATGCAGGCCAAGAAAAAAGAAGCCCGAGATAAAAAAGAAGAAGCATTTTGGGACAAGCGTCAGTTGGTTAAAAAGATTAACTTAAATTCATTATATGGTGCTATTTTAAATCCTGGATGCAGATTCTTTGATCATAGAATTGGTCAATCTACCACACTAACAGGACGAGCTATTGCCAGACACATGGATGCACACATCAATGAATGCATAACTGGCAAGTACGACCATGTAGGTGAAGCTATCATATACGGTGATACAGACTCATGTTACTTTAGTGCGTGGCCTGTGCTGAAATCCGAAGTTGAAGCTGGCCGTATGGAATGGTCCAAAGAAACTTGCATTGCGTTGTACGATAGTATTGCTGAACAGGTCAATCAAAGTTTTCCTGCTTTTATGGAACAGGCATTTCATTGTCCTAGAGGAGCCGGAGAACTTATCCGGGCCGGCAGAGAACTTGTGGCAGATCGCAGTTTGTTTATCACAAAAAAACGATATGCAGTTAATATCATTGATTTAGAAGGCCGACGTTTAGATATCGACGGCAAACCTGGCAAAACAAAAGCCATGGGCTTGGACTTGAAGCGTAGCGATACCCCCAAAGTCATCCAGGATTTCTTGTTGGAAATTTTAAACAGTGTGTTGAGTGGAGCACAACGTGATGCCATTATTGACCGTATCCGAGAATTCAAATATGAATTTGCTGAACGTCCCGGGTGGGAAAAGGGATCGCCCAAGCGTGTCAATAACTTGACCAAGTACGCCAAAGAAGAAGAACGTCTAGGTCGTGCAAACATGCCTGGGCATGTTAGAGCTGCCATTAACTGGAATGCCATGCGAAAGATGAACGGTGACAACTATAGCATGCAGGTAGTAGATGGTATGAAAACTATTGTGTGCAAACTAAAATCCAATGCACTGGGCTGGACCAGTATAGGATATCCCACAGACGAAATGCACTTGCCGCAATGGTTCAAAGACTTGCCGTTTGACGATTCAGAAATGGAAGCCACCGTTGTTGATCAAAAAATTGACAATCTACTAGGAGTTCTCAATTGGGATCTTGCCAGTTCTACCAACACAGAAAACACATTTCAAACACTATTTGATTGGTCTTAATGAAACTAAGCGAAATTGTTGCATTTAAAAATCTGCTAGACAACATAGCATCTATAGCACTGATCAGAGTATCAACCAATGCTGATTTGCAAAAAATTATACGTTTAACCGAAGTACAACAGTTTTTGCCCAATGAGTACAAAAACAAAATACAAGAAGAATATAATCAACTGCAATGTGCGTTTGACTCGATAAACGAATCAGTGACAGAATTTCAAGAACAACTGCAAAAATATATTGCTCAACGCGAATTATACTACTATCAAACCAGTATTGAAAATTACTATACCAAAATAAATTTATATCAAGAATCCGGGTTTTATACTGCTCCGTATGTGACTCCGTGGGGAGTTTTAAAAACACTACCTGCAACTGAATGGAATCACAGTTATATTGCAGACACTGTAAAATCAATAACAAATCAAAAATCTTTAGCATCAGAAGATTTTATAAAAGCCATTAATGATCGTACTCTAAGTTACACTGATTGGCAATATCCGGCTGCAGTACTACGCCCTGCACATATACCTTTTATTAATACCATGGTAGCCAATGATCCATTATATCTAATAGATGAGCATCCAGACTTGCTGACCCCGACTGTGCAACAATTCAACACACAATATCAAAACAGATTGAGAACTTATGTGATCAACGAAGTTCCAAAAAGACCCATATTAGATAAACTACCTAGCAAGCAATTTGTTTTTTTCTTGGCGTTTAATTATTTTAATTATAGACCGTTTGAAGTAATCAAACAATACCTTGAAGAAATTTTTCAACTGTTACGACCAGGCGGAGTAGTAGGTATGACTTTTAACGATTGTGATCGATATTTTGCTGTGGGTCTAGTAGAAAATCACAGTGCCTGTTACACTCCTGGACATATACTATTAAATATGGCAAAAAATATTGGATATAAATGTATTTTTCGACTTGATGAAGAAGACAACACCTGGATAGAATTACAAAAACCTGGAGGATTGGCCAGTATCAAAGGCGGCCAAACGTTGGCCAAGATTACCTATAAACAATAACATGTCAAACAAATTTGTTTTTATTCATTTTATACCAGGTGCTGCCGGAAATTTTATCAGTCGATGTTTGAATTTACTCACAGGAGTAGTGGCATGGTCAGACCGAAAACAAGGCATCCCTACAACTTTGGATGAAAAATTTAAATTACTATCTTATCAGTCTGTGTTGAATTTTGATCACTATGCAGGGCAATCTTGGATTGACTTTGAACATCGACCTCTTGAATACTATGTCAAAGTCAAACACAACGACATACCATCTGGTGCAGTTGGTGTGTTTTTGTCGCATCCTAAAGATCCTGTATGGTGCAATAGCATACTAGGCAATGACGATCAGCGATTTGTGTTTTATATAGATCCCACTGACTGTTATGAATGGTGCATTATGAATGCTTATTGGAAAAATAGTTTTCACAGTGAATTATGGTTCAAGGAAGGCAAATTGATGTTGCAACATCCAGAAGTTTACAAAATCAATTTGCAAAAAATCATCAGTGACTATGATAGTTTTTGTGAAGAATTTTATAAAATATGTGCTATTATTGATCATAAAATCAATTCAGACGAAATGGATGCTATTGAAATTTTATATTCTCAATGGAAAACCACGCATTTAAACTATCCAGAATTGATAAAATTTAAACAACATATCACTAGGCAATTAATTAAAAAATATTTTGATGAGTAAGAATATTTTATTCTATTGGCTTGCAAAATCTAAATACAACCGTTATAATAAACAACAGGAGAACATATACACATGAAAGATAATCTATTAGATTTGGTAGAACACACGCACGATTTGGGCTGTATTGAGCTGATCAAAGTCACTGGGGATGCCAATGGCACAGAAGTGGTAGGGGTTGGTACTGATCAATCAGTGGTACTTGATGCAAAGTTTGCAGTGCCGGAACCAAAGTTTGTAGGCACGTTTGGTATGCCCAATTTGGGAAAGCTGAAAATTTTGCTAAACTTGGATGCCTACAAAGAAAACAGCACACTTACAGTTACGCACAAAGCCACAGGAGAGCCCGACGGAATTGATTTTGCCAACAACTCTGGGGACTTTAAAAACAACTACAGATTTATGACATCTGGCGTAGTTGACCAACAGGTAAAAACACCAAAATTCAGAGGTGCTACCTGGCATGTGTCGTTTGTGCCCACAGTGGTTGCAGTTCAACGATTCAGAATGCAGGCTCAAGCACACAGTGAGGAAACCAGTTTTCAAGTCAAAACTGACAACGGAAATCTAGTGTTTTCGTTTGGTGATCACAGCACACACTCTGGCAACTTTGTTTTCCACACAGGAGTCTCTGGTCAACTCAAACGATCATGGAGTTACTCTATCAAAACTGTGATGAATATTTTGAGTTTGACTGGCGACAAAACATTCAGTATCAGTGATGACGGGTGCGCTCAGATCACCGTGGATAGTGGGCTGGCAACGTACAACTACATTTTACTAGCATTGACCAAGTGACGCAAGACAATCTAACTGCCAAGCAAAGCGACTACGCTGTATTCTTGCCAGCCATCAGCGGTTTTTATGCTACTTTTGTGGGCAAACAACGTGCAGGAGCCTATGTAGACCCTGCTCGAATGCCAGCAGGAATACAAGACATGGAACAGATGAATTGGCTCAACAGCCAACAAGCATTGTTTCCCTATCGTTGGAGCCTGTATTCTGGTGGTCATGCCAACCTAGATCTTACCAAGTCAGATCCTTCAGAAGACATGGTGCGAGCCAGAGAGCCTGGCACACTCATGCTGGGAGATTCAGGTGGATTCCAGATTGCCAAAGGCCTTTGGGAAGGCGACTGGAAAGCCAACTCGGGCTGTCCCAAAGCACAAAAGCGCAGAGAAGCAGTGTTAAAGTGGCTGGATGGTATTTGTGACTATGGCATGACACTAGATATTCCGACCTGGGTCATACATGATAAAAAAGCCGGCGAAGCCTGCGGAATCCGAACATTAAAACAAGCAGTAGAAGCTACCAAGTTCAACAACGAATACTGGATGAAACATCGTCGAGGTGTTGCTAATGGCGGCATGAAGATTCTCAATGTGTTGCAAGGTGCCAATCATGCCGATGCCGAACGTTGGTATCAAGACATGAAACAGTACTGCGATCCCTCAATCTATCCAGACACACATTTTAACGGTTGGTCAATGGGTGGTCAAAACATGTGCGATGTGCATCTTGTGCTCAAACGACTGGTAGCATTGCGTCATGACAATTTGCTACAAACAGGCATACACGATTGGATGCACTTCTTGGGCACATCAAAGTTGGAATGGGCTGTGTTACTCACCGTGATTCAAAGAGCAGTTAGAAAGTATGTTAATCCAAACTTTACTATAAGCTTTGATTGTGCCAGCCCATTCCTTGCCACTGCCAATGGACAGGTGTATCATCATATTGATCTACCGCACAATGGCAAATGGAGTTATAGAATGAGCCCTATTGTAGATGATAAGAAGTATTCCACAGACACAAGAACATATCGTGATGCGGTGCTCCAAGATGGCTTGGTGAAACATTTTGATGAGTCGCCGATCAGTGCACAATTGCAAGTCAAAGATGTTTGTGTATACAAGCCCGGCGATCTAAACAAAAACGGCAAAGAAGGTAAAACAAGCTGGGACAGTTTTAGTTACATGCTGCTTATGGGGCACAATGTTTGGACACATATAGAATCAGTTCAACGTGCCAACAGAGAGTTCGACACAGGAAACTATCCCAACATGTTGTGGTATGAAAATGGCGATCACTCGAAATTCCAAGAGATTGTGGATGCTATATTTGCCACACCCGATCGTACAGAATCAGAGTCTATCATTGAATACTACAGTAGATACTGGATGGACATCATTGGCACTCGCGGATTCAAGGGCAAAAAAGCACTCAGCGGGCGTCCCATGTTTGATCAATTCTTTGAAATTGAAGAAACCAGTGTTGACTCAGAATCGGATGATAGTGTACAATTAGACGAGTCAGCATTAGATCAACTGGAACAGGAACAAGAATGAATAGAGAAGGCCACGAAAATACACGATTCTTCTACGGCAACGAAGTAGAACATACTCCTGCTTACGGCCGATACACACTGTTTGTAGTTGGTGTTCAGGATATCGAACACATTAGATTGCGTTTAACCGTTGGCAGTGCACCAGTTGAACATATCTATTTTGGTGCAAACCAGAGCTTTCCAAGGTGCGATGTCAATGATGTTGATGCATGGCGTCCTTGGGAAACCATGATCAAGTTTTTTCTAGAGCATGATTACTTGTGCACATTAGACATCGATGTGACTTGTGCCGAAGGATTGTTGGAATCTGGACTAACGGAATATCATAACTTTATTCCCATGATATCAGTCAAACTGCCGTACATCAATCAGTTTGGTTACAATGCTACAATCAAAATAGACGACCGAGACTTCAACGCAACCAATCCTGGTGTATGGTGCCATAGTTTGCATGAACTACAAGATCGTAGACGATTTACCAATTGGTCACAATATAGCAAAGATGAAACTGTATGAAAATTGGATTGAGTTATAGTCGATGTGTTAGAGACATTGTTGACGGAGTTGTGGACATTGCAGATGTGCTGGTTGTCATCGCTAGAACAGATTTTGATCCGCATGATGACGCACAATGGAATAGTATTTGGGTTGGTTATCATGATAGCTTTGGATTGAGTAATCCAGAATGGCGTAACTATCCGCCCGAAGACGAAGACCGTTTTCGTAGTGTCAGTATCGAACTTTGGGAATCAGGCCGACTACACCAACCACGAAAGTTTGGAGTCAACCCCAAACGCTTGCCCTACTATTGGCTGGAAACTGGATTGCCCAGTGATGAATTAGACAGATTTCCTGCAGTTAAAATGGCCTGGGACCAATTTCAAACAGTGGCCGGACTTGCCGGTGTTAAATTAAACAAGGATGCATGATGAGATGGATTAAAAGAAAACTAAGAAACTGGGTCAACGACGATCAAGACATACTTGCTGTCAGTGAAACTGCTTCTCACAGTTTGGACAGTCGCGGGTTTAGACTGCAGGTCTGGAAAGCATCTGGTGGCATTGTAATTGAAACCAGTGCCTACGATGAACGCAAGGACCGTCACATGCAGGGCTTGCATGTGATCACCGAAGACAAAGATCTTGGCACAGAAATTAGCAAAATTATAACTTATGAGAGCTTGAAACTATGAACTTAGAACAAAGAGAGACCATTGACAGAATCAGTTCTGTGGCCGAAAGAAAAATTTGGGTCACATTCCAAAAAGAAGGTGTGCATTGCTATCCAGCAGCCGCCACAGATCCACAACTGGCAACCGGAGATGAATATGATGTTTCGTTCCTTGGTACTCCTCACCGTCATATTTTTCATTTCAAGTTGCACATCGATGTATTCCACAACGACCGAGACATCGAGTTTATTCAGTTCAAACGCTGGTTGGAAAATCTCTACAAAGATAGTATACTAGCACTAGACTACAAAAGTTGTGAGATGATTGCAGATGACCTATATATACAAATAGCCAGCAGATATCCCAATCGTGCTGTGTGGATCGAAGTCGCCGAAGATGGTGAGAATGGATGCTTGATCAAGTATGAAATTTCTCGTCCTAACTTATCTATTGCAATATAAATGAATTTATTAATTTGTGGAGACAGTTTTGCTGCCGATTGGACAGTAAAATACTCTGGCAAAGGTTGGCCAAACATGTTGGCCGAGCAATATAATGTGACAAATTTGGCCCAGGCCGGATGTAGCGAATACAAGATACTCAAGCAATTAAAATCAGCTGACCTTGAGCAGTATGATCAAATTATTATAGCACATACCAGTCCATATAGAGTATATGTGCGACATCATCCAGTACACCAACATGACCCTTTGCACAATAACTGTGATTTTATCTATGCAGATCTGGTTGAGCATGTGACTAATAATAAAGAACTCGGATCTATTGTTCACTATTTTGAAAACTATTTTGACACAGACTACGCAAAAGATATACATACTCTGCTATGCCAAGAAATTGAAAGATTTATTACCCCAGTGCAGGACCGAGTTATTTCTATTACCAATTTAGATTATAAAGGTTTGTATCAGTTCAAAAACATGATCAAATTTGATAATCTTTTTGCATCTAATAGAGGGCTGATGAATCATTATGACGAAGCTGGCAATCTGAAAATATTTGAAATTTTATCAACTACCCTAAAAAGGAAACAAAATGGGTCAAAAACATCATACCCCTAATCCCCGAGTGCAAGCAATTTTTGAAGACCTCGAACAGTTTTTAGAATTCTGTCAAGACTACGGATATCGCTACAACGAGGGAGATCTTTATAACTTTAAAAGTTATGCTTGGCAACAGTTCAATAAATGGCACCAAGGCAAAAATGCCAAAAACATGTGGGCCGAAGATGGTCGTAGATTTGCAGGATATCGCACATGAGAAAACTCTATTACATGGGGCTCGAAAGTTACGAGGCCCGTTATACATTACAACTGACAGAATGGAACCGTCGAGTGTTCAATCAGCGAGGACTAGATGTTGTATATGTTTCAGGTACCACCATTGACAACACACAGGCTATTTCTGTGGGTCAGGTGCTAGACGCACACGGTCGCAGTTATTTTAGCATGAGCCAGATGATGAACCTGGTTCAGCTAATGAAGAACGGAGAAGTCACCCATGAAGATGTTATCTACTTTGAAGACATGTTTCAACCTGGTATGGAATCGTTGCCTTATATTCTTGATCAGGTACCAGCTGACCAACGCCCTCGTGTGTATGTGCGCTGTCTTGCTCAATCCATTGATCCTGACGATTTTGTACATGTTTGGAGTATGGCGCGATGGATGGGCCTGTACGAACAAATGGTTAACGAATTTGTTACAGGAGTTCTCGCCACAAACGAAGAAATGGTTGCTCACATGCGCATTGCTGGATGGCGTGCTCCTATATACAATATTTCGGGCCTAGCATTTGGTAAATCTGAAGTGTTAGAGCGTATCGGAGGTGCAAATAATATTCAACCATTTGAAAATCGTGCCATGCGTGTGGGCTTTGCTGCAAGATTTGATCAAGAAAAGCAACCTGGATTCTTTATGGATCTCATTGAAATGTGGCATCAACAAGGTCCGTACCCAGTGGAGTTTGCTATCTATTCCGGTGGTCCGTTGCGTAGTAACAATCCTGAATACATTAATCGGGCTGACTCGTTGGCACATGAAGGTAAACTAAAAATCTATGATAATTTAAATAAAAATGATTACTATTCTTTGCTCAATGATACTAGGGTGCTCTTTAATTGCGCTCTTCAAGATTGGGTTTCCAACACAGTCAGTGAAGCAGATAGTCTTGGGTGTAACGTACTATACCCTGCTTATAGGTCTTTCCCTGAAACTTTTGCTAATGACCCTAACAGACTTTATGTTCCTTGGTCTATAGATGATGCGTATATTAAATTAAATAATCTGTTACAACATCCACATCACAACATGGGCCTGATTTCAGACTGGAACAACGGTACCATTGACCGTGTGATTGATATCATGCAAGGCAAAGGCGAACAATGGAATCGCAGTGGCAATAGATACAGAGACCATGTGCCAGGAGACAAATATACTGTGGTAAAGATTGAATCATGATAGTAGCAGTTACAGGAGCTTCTGGTTATATTGGCGGACATGTAGCACTTAAATTAGCCGATGCCGGGCATTCGGTAGTAGGTATTGACCTTAGACCTTGCCCGTCTCATCTGACCTGCTTTGAAAATTTTATCCAAGAAGATTTTGCCAGCGACACAGTGCTGAAATTTATCAGTAGTGGTAATATTGATGCCATTGTGCACTGTGCTGGTACCAGTCTTGTGGGTCCTAGTATGATAAATCCGCAAGAATACTATCATAACAACACAGTGAAGACCTTGACATTGCTGGATACTGTTGTAAAAAATTCTATTAGAACTAGAATTATTTTTAGTTCAAGTGCGGCGGTGTATGGAGTTCCTATCATGGTACCTTGTAGTGAAGTTGACCCTTGTGAACCTATTAGCCCTTATGGCGAAAGCAAATTGGCCATAGAATGGATTTTGCGTGGGTATCATCGAGCATATGGTCTTGACTACGTGGCATTTAGATATTTCAATGCAGCAGGAGCAGACTGTCAAGGACGACATGGCCAAGAACCCGGTGCTACACACATCATTGCTAGAGCATTAGAAAGCGTTAAAAATCAGATTGGGTTTGCATTGTATGGTAACAATTATGAAACTGCTGATGGTACCTGCATTCGTGACTATGTCCATGTGGAAGACATTGCTGATGCCCATGTTACAGCACTAGATCAGTCTGTACTTGTTGGAGTATATAATCTTGGAACCAATCAAGGTACCAGCAATTTAGAAGTTATACATCGTATTGCACAAGTAGTTGGAGTAAATATGGCAGTAGAATTAAAAGGCCGGCGAGAGGGAGATCCCTCTCAGCTCACTGCTGATTCAACAAAATTCCAGACCATGACCAACTGGAAACCGCAATTTGATCTGTCAGACATAATAAAACATGCTTGGAACTGGTACTCCCGATAAGTAGTTTAATGCTCAATGTTTATCTATTTCAGCCACAGTTCACTATGGATTTTAATTCAAAAATTCAATATTGGATTCCGTACAGTGTAGGATGTATATGGAGTTACGCAGCACAATATGACTGGATATCCAACAATTTTGAATTAAAAGATTTAATTTTTTCTCGAGAAAAAATCTCCAAGCTAATTGATCGGTTGGACAATCCAGCAGTTTGCGGATTCAGTTGCTATTTGTGGAATGAAAAATATTGTTTAGCAGCTGCCCAAGCAATCAAATCTCGTTGGCCCAACTGCTTAATAATCTTTGGCGGCCCGCAAATTAATACTGATACGTTGAGCAACACATTTATAGATTGTATAATTATGGGCGAAGGAGAAAAAGCCTTTGTTGATATATGCAAAACCTTAATTGACGGTAGGGCAGTTGAACCCATGTATCTAGGACAACGCATGGAGTATCTAGAAATTCCTAGCCCATACACCACTGGAGTATTTGATAAAATAATAAAGCAAAATCCCACGGCAGTATGGCAAATGACCATGGAAACCAATCGAGGATGTCCTTATTCGTGTACATTTTGCGATTGGGGCAGTCTGACCTATAGCAAAGTCAAACAATTTACATTGGAAAAAGTAACTGCAGAAATTGAATGGGCGGCAAATAATCCTGTGACTTATTTTTATTGTGCTGATGCTAATTTTGGTATCTTTAAAGAGCGGGATACTGCCATTGCCAAAATCATGCGCGATAAACTGTATAATACCCAAGTGGAAACTATCAGTATACAATTTGCCAAGAACAGTAACGAAACAGTGATAGACATAGCCAAAATTATTGGTCCGTTAAACAAAGGACTTACTCTAAGCGTGCAAAGTCTGAATGATAAAACTTTGACCACTATTAAGCGTAAAAATTTAGCAAGCAATAATATAAAAGAAGTTTTAGCAATCAGTGCACAGAGTGATATTAAAACTTACAGCGAACTGATTCTTGGCATGCCCGACGAAACGCTGGAGTCTTGGCGTAATGGAATAACTGAACTGTTAGAAATAGGTCAACATCAAAGTATCGAAGTATGGTTTTGTCAGTTGTTGAAAAATTCGGAGTTGGCTAGCCAGGACAGTCGAAAAACACACAAACTTGGCACAATATTGGTCAAAGATTACATGGCCATGTACAACGATTGTGACGAAGAAATAACAGAATATGTTGAATTGGTCAATCAGACCGCAACCATGTCTACGCAGGAATTGATAGACTGTTATATGTACGCTTGGATGATCATACACTTCCACATATCAGGATATACCGAACTCACTGCTAAATCTGCTAGAGCAACTGGTATCAGTTATAGAAAATTTTACGATGCGTTGTATGATAAAATACCGCTTGATTCTGTGGTTGCGGAGCATTATCAACAATTAAAAAACTATGTGTCAGAATACTTGACCAGTGGAAAGACTTTTTATAAAAATGGTCATGCTATACATTCTTACAGTTATAATTTCATGTATGACAATAAACAACAATTGTTTGAGCTGGGCAATCAAACCTATCTGGATCTAGTAGATTCGGCCACATCTGAATTGCTTATTTTGCAAAAGTCTTTTATATATGATCATACTGTAGATTATCCCCATATTATTTCTATCAATCTAGACTCCCAGAGTCTATTGCCCAGTGACACTGTGCATAGTTATAAAATTGATTCGCAATTTGATAGTTCTAAAGATCTGTATGCAGCTCGACGAAAAGGTCTGCTAAAAAATTCTATTACACAATTGGGTGATATAAATATTTTTACCAATGCCACAATCCATGAATGATACACAAGATGTACACGAAAAACTTTATGTTTTTTTCAACAATCTAATGCGAAAAATCAATCCCAGAGACTATTTTTGGGACTACAAGTCAGGAAATCCTGTGCCGCATATTGTACTGGATAATTTTTTGCCAGATGATATATTTAAAATAGTGTCTCAAGAACCAAACAATATCCCGGAATATCTTTGGAATGACTTTACCAGAAATGGTAGTCACATGAAAGAATACAAGTCCATGATCAATACACCTGTGTTGCACACATTGACCAATTGTTTTAATTCTGGAGTATTTGTTGACTGGTTAGAAAGACTAACTGATCATAAAAAACTAGTGCCAGACCCGCACTTGATTGGAGCAGGACTTTGTAAAACCTATAAAAATGCCAGTTTAAAACTGCACACCGATTTTAATTGGAACGACGAGCTGGCACTTAATCGACAACTAAGTTTGATATTGTATATCAATCCTGTTTGGGAAGAGTCATGGAAAGGCAGTTTGGAATTCTGGGATTTTGACAAAAAACAAATCCTTCAATCTATAATGCCACGACCCAATAGATTGTTGATATGGAATTACGATCCAAGATTGCTACATGGGTATCCGGCTCCATTGGAGTGCCCAGAAGATCAAGTGCGCATGAATCTGCGTGTGTTTTATTTTCAAAGCGACGGGCAACCCAGAACAACGCCACATCGTAGCTTGTACTGGTGGGACGACAAACAAAAACAACCATTCGACGACCGAACACATAAATGAACAAAAATATTTTAGTAATGCCAGATAGAAAAAAACTGCCTTATGGTGGTGCTGAAGCAGTGGTCAATCCTGAATTTACCACCATTGTTGACCAGATGGTCAACACTGCAATCAAAAACAACTGTTTGCAAAATTTATCAATTCAAGATAATTTTACCAGTCTCTACAAACAATGGATATTGTCAAGTAAACTTAACCAAATAATTGGCCTGGATCAGTTTGCCATTGGAGCTTACAGCAATGGCACATCTGAAAGTTTTGATAAATTTTATCTCAAACATCATACACGTCGTTTTAGATGCCTGCGCGGTGAGTACATGTATCACATGGCGGCTTGGAAAAATTATTTCCCAGACTGGCAATACATCGACGACAAACCATTAGAATCTAATGATGCAGTGGTAATAAGTTTTCCGTTTGCTAACACAGGCCAAGAGCACAATCGCACACAAGAAATTTTAAACACTTGTGCTCAATTAAACATTCCTGTATTAGTAGACTGTGCATACTTTGGCATATGTGGGGATATGACATTTGATTTTTCACATCCTGCCGTCACAGATGTTGTTTTTAGTATGAGTAAATTTTTACCCGTACCGCATCTACGCATAGGGGTTCGTTATACCAAAACAGATGATGATGATAGTTTACTGGTCAATAACAAGACACTGTACACAAATAGATTGGGTGCAGCTGTAGGTGTAGAAATAATGAACTCATTCCACCCGGATCACATATATAACACATACAGATCTGCACAATTAAAACTGTGTAAAGAGTTGAGTATCACTCCAAGTAAAAGTGTAATTTTTGGTCTGGACCATAATAATTTATATCCAGATTACAATCGCAACAGTACCTCAAACAACAGACTGTGTCTTGCCAAGTATCTGAACAATGATTAAACAACTAAAACTAAACTACGACATGTCTGTGTTTTTAAATGCAGATTATACTCAACACGAAGGTAGTTGTATCAAACATCAAGTTCACGAACTCACTGATATACATGAAAAATTTGGTGGATTTCCGGCCACATATACCTATCACAACACCTTGATACATCAACTATGGTGGGACAACACACAAATTGATTTTGATGAAATAGGTCGCCAGATGTGTATGGAGATTGTGACCGTGAGTAGTATTAAACAACCACCTGGATGCGTGATACCATGGCACAGAGACACCTTCTTCAAGATCAACTCAATGTATCCCACACGAACTGAAACCAAAGTTCGTGCCAACGTGCATTTGGAAGACTGGAAGCTGGGTCATTTTATACAGTACGAAGACAATGTGTTTACCCATTGGTGCGCTGGAGACACACTGTTGTGGGACAGTGAAATTTTACATCTGGGCGCCAATGCAGGCATGCAAGACAAATACACGCTGCAGGTATCTGGATTTTTGCTATGAATGTCAAATTAACATATCAATTGTTACACGATAACAATATGACTTTGTGTTTTATTGGTAAATCATTTACAAATTCGCTGTTGCTGAATTATTTTGCCAATCACAGATCAGTTGTGCAATACAGTTTTGAAGAACTGTTGACAAAAGATCAAACTTGGTTTGATTCACACCAATTTATTGTTACTGCAGCCAATATACCATTTAAGAAAATGGTAATAGAAGGACTAGCATCGTTCAGCCCCAGTTATTTTAGTGTGATAGCTGATCATAATCATATTGGCTTTGATGTCACCATTGGACGCGGTGTGGTTGTTGATGATTTCAATGTGTTGTGTGACGGCACAATAATTGGTAATTATACCACAATCTCTCATCATTGTGCATTGACTCATGGAGTTGTAGTTGGTGATTTTTGTCATGTGGGGCCATTCGCACAGTTTTTGTATGCCACGATAGGCAACGGATCCTATATGGCAGCACGAACCAGTGTGGTTGGCTCGCGAGATGCCCCCACTAAAACTGTAGATTATTGTAATTTTATTATAGGATCAACTGTGACTAAAAATATAGTCAGCACTGGCACTTACTATGGTAACAGATGCATTGACCAGGCTGGCAGTCTGACCAAGAAGATCGACTGATTTTCTATTTTTTTTGTTAGTCACTGTTTCTGGCAGTACCGACGCAATAGTAATTTTTTTTGGTATTTGATGCGTCATTAACCTGGATACTAGCCAACTATTGAATTCGTTTAGATCAAATTGATCAGTGGGTACAATACAAGCACACACTTCAGCAACACCTTTCAAGTTGATGCCACGATATATCATGACTTGATCCACTGTAAAATTCTGCAAGATCACTGCTTCTATCTCAATTGGATTGACCACCAGGTCGTTGACTTTAAACACATCGTCCACTCGCCCGTCGAACACAAGATTTCCTTGTTCGTTCCAGTGTGCACGGTCTCCTGTGCGTACCCAGCCATTGACAAATGTTTGACTGGTTTTTTCTGGATCTCTGTAGTATCCAACTGCTGCAGCTGGACTGCAAACATAAATTTCATGATCGCGAATTTGTATTTTGCAACCTGGCAACGGTTTACCAATTGTTCCAGGTTGATGTTCCCAGTCCGGGTTGGCTGCATAATTGGAAGCAGTCTCCATCATACCAATGCAACAGTTCAGCTTGAGTCCAAAACGCGATAGAAATTTATCATATAGTGCACGAGGAAGATCCTCGCCACTGCTGTGAAAATGCTGGATACTGTCAGGCAAGGAGAATTTGTCTGCTGGCTTGCCTACTAGTTTTCTAATTATGCTAGGAGATGTTACCACAATAGTGGGTCTGTACTGATTTATATACTGGAATATCACAGACACAATCGGAGCTTCTGGCATTAGTATGGCAGTAGCACCTAACCCTGTGACATAGGTAATACTGTTGTGCAGGCCAAAATTCCAGGACAGTTTAGGTATGCTTAGAATCACACTGTGCTCTGTCATTCCGTAACTGGTTTTTGGACTTATTGACAACATAGCAAATAGCGTTTGATGTCTATGCATAGCTACCTTGGGCAAGCCGGTTGACCCGCTGCTGACATGCATAAATGCCACAAAGTCACTGTCAGGCAAGTAACAGTCCACCGTGCCATCAAACTCTGTGTAGAAATTTACCAAATTGTCACGAGTGATCACAGGCACAAGATTATTAGATGGGTTTTTAAAATTGTTACCAGCTAGTATAGTTTTACACCCAACAAAATCAGCTAATTGATAAAATAAATGCGATCCAAGCGCATGGCTCAATGGTGTGGGTACTATGCCTGCATAAAGACAACCCAAAAACACGCACGGCCAGTCCACACAATCCTCCATGCAGATAATCACATGGTCCCCTGGAGCCAGTCCACTGGCCAACAGTCCTTGCGCAATTCTTGGAATTCTATCTATTAGATCTCTATAGCTTAAATCTTGTGTGCCATCTCGAAAGGCCAATTTATCAGGATGTCGTTTATTGTGTTGTATTACATAATGAGCAAAATTGAGATCAGTTTTGAATTTCTTTGGCATAGATTTTGCGATAGTTTAATAAAGTACCAATGCTTTTATCATAATGTGATCTGACTGCTTGAGCGGAAAATGGTTGACTCACAAAATCGCCAGATTTAAAAAGATCTTCTTGACCTATAGTCTTGGTCGATAGTGCAAATATTTGTGCAATTTCGTTGCGTTTTTCTTCGGGCATTTTGACAGACGCCACTGTGAATTGCCAAATATAGGGCCCATTTAATTTTTGTTCTTTCAAAGTTTTGACCATGGGAAAATCACCATGTCGCGTGGCACAGTTTATTCCTAGTGCCTGCAGATGTGAATTATTTTTATTGGCTAAATTTTGATAATTTACCAATCGATCCATCACAAAGTTTATGCCGTCACCAGCTGCCATGCCCACCATAGCGTCATAATTGGATTTGTACACAATGTATCTTACGGGAATCTGATACTGACGTCCTACTTCTAGTGCAACAAGATGTGCAGCACCTCCAATTGCAGGGCCGCCAACAACCAATTCTTTGATATTTTCTTTTCTAATACTTTCTAATCCAGAATCACTGTTTCCAAAATTAGTTACCACTGCCCAGCAGGCATCACCGTGACTGAACACTGGCACAATATCATTTAAATTTACAAAACCACGGTCCACACTCTCAATCACACTGTTGGTAATGGTAGCAATACGTTCGGCGGGATTTTCCAACATATACCTAATACCAATGCTTTCAAAGCCTCCAGTTTTGAACTCTAGTACAAATTTATATTTTGATTGAACAGAATTGGCTGTATCCACAATTTTAAAAATTTGAGGCGTCATGCTTTGGCTAGGGCCTTGTGCATTCACCACAGTGATTATTTCTTGTGCATAGCCTGTTGTTGCAGCTAACCATAACACCACTGCGTATAATAAACGTTTTATCATTGTTTCTCCTTTTGATGATTAGATATTTAATTGGTGTTGACATCATGGTCTAAATATCATACAATTAATACATGACATCCACGTCTTATAACTCGGAGAACAAAATTGACAAACAAACAAGAAACAGCATTAGATGCAATGGCCGGAGACGGTGGCTATCAAGAATCTACATTGGCAGATACTATTCGTTTTAGAATGAAGCGAGATGGCAAGAGATTCTGGGCTAACGATAATATTAGCGAATACTTGTCTGATATCTATCGCAAAAAACTAATAGACGAAGCAACTGAGGCATTTGAACAAGTGCTGAAGACCTTGCTGATTGACACAGAAACAGATCCTAGTAGTAAAGGTACTGCCCGGCGATTGGCAAAAATGTATATTAATGAGGTAATGAGTGGAAGATATGAACCAGCCCCGGACGCAACAGCGTTTCCAAATGACTCGGAGGACCGTTACGAAGGTATGTTGGTTGTCCGTAGTGAGCTTCGTAGCATGTGTAGCCATCATCACCAACCTGTGGCTGGTGTGGCTTATATTGGTATTATTGCTGCCAGTAAACTTATTGGTTTATCCAAGTATTCCAGAATCGCCCAGTGGTGCGCCAGACGAGGTACTCTCCAGGAGGAACTTTGTAATGACATTGCTAAAGAAATAGGCAAGGCCACAGGCGCAGATGACATCGGTGTATACATGCAGATGACACACGGATGTTGTGAAAATCGAGGTATTATGGCACATTCAAGTTTGACTCAGACCACGGTGCTAAAAGGGTCATTTAAATCAGACCTAGGCACCAAAAAAGAGTTCTTTGATAACATCAAACTACAACAAGAATTTGCGCCCAGATAACTAGGTTGACGCAAAAAGAATTCTATTGTATAATAGAATTATCACAATTTTATTTTGGAGATTCTGTGAAAAAACTTATATTAGCAGTACTTGTCTTGTATTCTGGACTGAGTGCATCTCAAACAAACACCGCATACAATAGTCCGTACGTGGGCACTCCCAGCCTGGTATTCAGTACCAATCCTGCTGTCTGGGCCGCGTTGCCGCAGGCACAAAACAACAGTGACCTGATCATTGGTGCCAATTATGCCTGGAGTCGAGGCTGGACTGGCCGAGGTAGTACTATCCTAATCATGGACACCGGTATTGATCTTGCAAATCCTGCGTTTTCGGCTCCGGGAAAAATCATAGCCTCAAAAGATTTCTCTGGCACAACCATGCAAGACAACAACGGACACGGATCCAATGTGGCTGGGATTGCGGCAGGTGCTTATAACAGTACTGGTGTCATGGGTGTGGCCTTTGATGCCAACTTGGCCATTGCCAAACTTTCAAACACAGGCAGTGTGACTAGTGGTACTGCGCTGACAGCACTAAAGTGGGCCAATACATTACCAGTCAGCGACAACATTGTGGTGGCCAACTTCAGTGCCAACACTGGATATAGCACAGCTTATACTGCAGGAGTTTTTAAATTGTCCACGCCTGGCATGTACGCCAGCAACGACAAAATTTATGGCGGCGCAAACTACTACAATGGTGAAACGCCACAGAGCTGGGCCGCGGCGCTGAATCCCCGAATGGTACTGACCATCAGTGCTGGTAATTCTGGACTGCCTTATGTACAAAACCCAGCCACTTTTGCCAATGCCACTGATGCCAAGGGCAATCTTGTGCTAAATGGACAGATGCTGGTCGTAGGCGACTGGAATGCAGGCCTTCAACGAGTGGAAGGCAACACCGCCGGTACAGTGTGTAAAACGGTAGTGAATGGTGTGTGTCAAGATCTTTACCGAACGTCTGATTTTTATATCTTGGCACCAGGGGCCGCAGTGAATGGACCAGTGCCTACATCGGTCAACAAATCTGGTTATCAAAGTATGTCAGGTACCAGTCAGGCCGCTCCAGCAGTGGCAGGAGCAGTGGCCATTATTAGCCAGCTATGGCCCTACATGACAGCAGCCAACGAAGTGCAGTTGTTGTTAAAAACTGCCAACAAAAATATTCCCAACTATGATGTCAACATAGACGGACAGGGTCTGCTGGATCTCAACCGAGCCACACAACCCCTGGGCAATCTTGCAATCAGTCTCACAGGTCGCACGGGAACAGTGATGCCAGTGAGTGGTGTTTTGGCCGTGAGTAAAGAATCAGCCAACACAGTCATGCGTTTGAGTTCAGTCAGCGTGGTGGACAGTACTAAAAGAGACTTTACTGTGAACTTGAATCCAGCGGTGGCCTCTAATACCATGCTACAAAGTTCTGTGATGTTGGATGCAGATCCAGGCTCAAACTGGAGCGGTCGTTGGACAGGATTGATGGCCGGTCAAAACTTACAAATGCCTATATCTGGTGGTCAAACTGAAAAAGAAAATACTCTTACCATTGACAGTAGATTGCTCGACCCTGATGCTAAACTGTCACATCAATGGACTATGACCAACAGTCAATACAATCCGTTTGTGTATTTTAATGGCATGTTTGGTCAAAGTAAAAATTCAACCACTGTGGAATACAGCCAACTATATAGGCCTGGAGAACGAGAAGGTCGTTACGGATTGCCACAAGGTTTTTGGGCACAAGGTGGGGTTATGACCACGGTGATGAATTATGATACCAGCATGGTCACTCATGTAACGCCAGTGGTGGCAGTGCATGCCATGGCCGGTTATCAGCTGCATGACTGGAACTTTTTTGCAGGAATCAAGCCTGTGGTGGCCTGGGGCCAAATGAGCATCACTGCTCCTAGCAATGTAGACGCTGCTGGAAACATGAGTTATGCATCTGTTCGTAACAATCTAGCAGGTGGAGATGTAATTACCTATGCAGGTGTGAAATATCAACACAACATCGGCAAAGAACAAATTGTGGGATTCAGAAGCATGTTTGGCAGTGATGGCAGCCACGGTGCAAGAGTTTATTATTCAGTGTTCTTTTAATATGAAATACGAAAAATTAGATGATGCACAAGCTGCAGGAGTGGCGCCCTGGGATGACTTTGTTCGGGAAGATTTTCATGTCGTGGTATTCAGAGATCGATACCCAGTGACGACTGGGCACTTGTTGTTTGTTCCTGTGTACAACACAGAAGGATTGATCAAAGACGCATTTGGTGATGCAGTTCAAGAAGGCGAACGCATGATCGCCCAAGGCGAGTGTGATGGTTACAATGTAGGGCTGAACATGGGCACTGCAGCAGGACAAACTGTGATGTATCCACATGTGCATCTTATTCCTAGGCGCCAAGGTGATTGTGCAGATCCTGTGGGTGGAGTTCGTGGTGTTGTTCCTGGACAAGCAAACTATAAATCTGACGTCTATATCAATCCCAATAAATAATGTCTCAGCGGCCTTTCGGCGTTCATCCCGCTATACAAACTCTGCCGCCTATGCTATACTTAACATAGGAGAAAACAGCATGATACCAGTAAGTTACAAATATCAAAGCACCAAAGAATACGTGGATGCGTTTCCGTGCGCTTATAGACAGTGGAGGGCAGACAGTCATTGTAATCTAATACATGGCTATAGTTTTAGTATGAAATTTTATTTTGGTACTAACGATTTAGATGTTAGAAATTGGGCAGCCGATTATGGCGGTCTAAAAGAACTAAAGAAAGTATTAGAAGATCAGTTTGATCATACCTTGCTAGTCGCCGAAGACGATCCTACATTAGAAACATACAAATTATTACAACAAAAGAACATGGCCAAACTGACTATTCTGCCACGTTTGGGGTGTGAAGGTCTGGCAGATATGCTTTACAAATATATCAATGGTGTGTACATTCCAGACATGTGGGGACCTGGCGAAGCAGAGCGACTTTGGTGCTATCGTGTAGAAGTTCGTGAAACACAAGCCAACATGGCTTTTAGGGAAGGCCATAGAGAATGGAACGAGGATTTATTTGCATAAATTTTGGCGACTTTGGGCAAAATCAATTGGCGAGAAAGCAGGCGATACCGATCAAGAAGCAGATTGCGTTGCTTTTATTCGCACTATCATTATATTATCATATATAATCACAAACTGTTTTATAATAGCAGGTGTAATAAAGCACTGGAATCAATAGGAAACACATGAACAATCACGAATACAAAATAGCAATTTTATTGCCCACTCGGGGAAGAGACGATGCACTAGAGCGCAGTGTAAAAAGTTTGTTTGATCTGGCTGATAATCCTGGCCAAATTCAGCTTATGTTGGGATTTGACACTGACGATGATGAAGGTATTGGGGCATTTCAAGATTCCGTTCAACCATGGTTAGATGCACAAGATATCAATTACACTGCAATGACATTTGAACCACTGGGATACACTAGACTCAATGAGTACGTGAATACCTTGGCGTTGAATTCTGATGCTGATTGGTTGGTTTTTTGGAATGACGATGCTTACATGGAAACACAAGGTTGGGACACAGTGATTGCTGGTCACACAGGTGAATTCAAACTGTTGGCGTTTCACACACACAACGATCATCCCTACAGTATATTTCCTATTGTACCCAGAACTTGGTTGGATCACATGGGCTACCTAAGCCCTCATCAGATCTCAGATGCTTGGTTAAGCCAGCAAGCATTTATGTTGGACATATGGGAACGTATTCCAGTGGATGTGGTTCATGACCGTCATGATCTCACTGGCAACAACGGAGATACAACTTTTAAAAATAGAGTCATGTTTGAAGGTAATCCTCATGACACTAGAGATTTTCATCATCCCAGTTGGACCGCTAAACGCATCGACGATTGTGAGAAATTGTCTCAATACATGCAAAGTCAAGGCATAGATACCACATGGTGGCGCAATGTCTCAGCAGGCACACAAGATCCTTGGGACAAGCTGAGATTCAATGATCCTAACAAACAAATGGTACAGTTTAAAATTAAACATGGATTTACACTATGACAGAAACACTCGAAGAAAAAATACAAAGATACTGGAACAATCAACCATGCAATATCAAACACGGTGACAGCGAGCCCGGAAGTTTAGAATTTTTCAAACAGGTTTCAGCACGTAGATATCGTGTAGAACCGCACATTGCAGAATTTGCTGGGTTTCATTTATGGGCTGGCAAACGTGTATTGGAAATCGGGCCTGGCATTGGCTCCGATGCAGCTGAATTTGCTAGAAATGGTGCTGAATACTATGCTATCGACTATTCAGCAGAAAGTGTAAAACTAGCCCAACAACGGTTTGTGGTCGAAGAGCTGGAAGGTGAGTTTAGATGTGGAGATGCCAGTAACTCCACATCTTACATAGGGCTACCCCCTATGGACTTGGTATATAGTTATGGAGTGATCCACCACTTTCCAGCTCTGGACCGCATTCTGGATAATGTGTTCAATATTCTGGCGCCAGGTGGCGAGTTCCGTTTCATGGTCTACGCCAAGAACTCCTGGAAGCAGACCATGATCTACAAAGGTCTTGATCAATACGAGGCACAAGCAGGCTGCCCGTATGTTAAAAGTTTTACCAAAGAAGAAATTCCAGCTTTATTAGGTGAAAGATTTCACATTGAAAGGTTGCGCCAGGACCATTGTTTTATGTATAATGTAGAAGCATACAAGGCAGGTAGGTACGAATTAGAACCTTGGTTTGAAACCATGCCTGACAGCATGCGAGAAGCAGTGAGAGAATATTTGGGTTGGCATTTACTAGTTAAAGCGAGAAAAATTTGAAGATCAAAGTCAGTGAAATATTTTATAGTCTGCAAGGCGAAGGTCGTTTTGTAGGTGTTCCTAGTGTGTTTTTGAGAACATTTGGTTGTAACTTTACTTGTGCAGGATTTGGGTGTGCACCCAGCGAACGTTCCAAGGATGCAGATGAAATTGCCGACGTAGTTCATTTGTTTAATAAATTTGAAGAACTTCCATTGGCTGCCACTGGATGTGATAGCTACGCAAGTTGGCATCCTGCATTTAAAGAACTCAGTCCTAATTATTCCGTCGAGCAAATAGTAGATAAAATGTCTGCACTTACTCCCAATGGTCAGTGGATTCAAAAAAATGGCAATGATGTACATTTGGTCATCACAGGCGGCGAACCATTGCTAGGTTGGCAACGTGCCTACGAAGATTTGTTAACCAATCCCAAAATCTCTGACTTAAAAAATCTCACATTTGAAACCAATGGTACTCAGGCACTAAAGCCTAACTTTGAAGAGTTTTTGTGTAATTGGCGAGACAACTGGGATCAAGGTCCCAAACGAGAAATAACATTTAGTGTTAGTGCCAAACTCAGTGCCAGTGGCGAATCATGGGCAGATGCTATCAAGCCAGATATTGTAGATAGCTATCAACGAGTTGGAACAGTGTATTTAAAATTTGTTGTAGAGACAGACGCACATATTGAAGAAGCAATACGTGCTACAGCAGAGTTTAGAGCTGGAGGGTTCAATGGTGTGGTTTATCTAATGCCTCAAGGTGGCATTGTTGAACCATATGATCGGAACAAACAACGAATAGCCGATATTTGTTGTGAGCAGGGCTGGAACTACAGTCCTAGATTACATGTAGATTTATGGGGCAATGGGTGGGGTAAGTGATAGAAACACATAAACGAACTATTGTTCGAACACTTTCTTATAGAATTACTGCAATGGTTATCACTGCTTTGTGGACTGGATTAGGAGAAGCAGTTACTATTCATATTGTGCTGGCCATTGTTCAATATCTAATAGAAAGATTATGGCTTAAAATAAATTGGGGTAAAAATTGAATCAATTAAAAAATCAAATAGTTGCGTGGTTAAAAAACTACGCTGAATCAGCTGGTATGACCAGTTTGGTTGTGGGCATTTCTGGAGGCATTGATTCTTCAGTGGTCAGTACATTATGTGCCATGACTGGACTACACACAGTTGTTGTAAGTATGCCAATTCGACAACGCCCTGAACTTCATGATCTCAGCATGAGGCATGGTGTGTGGCTTACACAAAAATTTGACAATGTTCGACATGAAATTATTAATCTGACTCCTGTGTTTGACGAGTTTGAAAATCGCATGAATACCTATAACAATATTTTAGGCATGGCCAATAGCCGTGCAAGATTACGCATGACAACATTGTATCAAATTGCACAGAGTGTGCAAGGATTGGTTGTGGGCACTGGTAACAAGGTTGAAGATTTTGGTGTGGGATTTTACACCAAGTATGGCGATGGTGGTGTGGATGTTAGCCCCATTGGTGACTTGTACAAAACTGAAGTATGGGCACTGGGCAAAGAGTTAGGTATCATACAAGATATTATAGATGCACCACCCACTGACGGACTTTGGGACGATGGACGTACTGATGAAGATCAACTAGCTGGACTAACCTATGCTGATCTAGAACTGGCCATGCAACAAGATCTTGGCGAAGTCATGGTCAACAGTGACACTGAGCAACACAATTTAGACAGTTATCGTTCAATTCGATCCAAGAGTTTACACAAGATGATGCCTATTCCTGTGTTTAAAAAATCTTGACTGTGGCAAGCAGTGCTATAATTATATACAACTATTAAGGAAAACAAATGGCAAAAATTGGATTTATTGGGATTGGTAAACTAGGACTAGACTGTGCAGAAGTATTTGCAGAAAAACACGAAGTTCGTGGTTATGACATTTACCCAAGAAGCAGTGACAGTGTTCGAGTTTGCGATATTGCAGAACTTGTAAACGAAAGCGAATGGATCTTTATTGCAGTTCCTACACCACACACAGAAGGCTACGATGGGTCAGTTCCTAGTTCGCACATGGAACCTAGAGATTTTGGACACGATGCAGTAATCGATGCCATCAACAAAGTCAATGCAAATGCTACCACACCTAAAAAAGTTGTGTTGATCAGTACTGTACTACCTGGAACTACTCGTCGTAAATTTATCACATTATTAGATCCCCAACATGAATTCTGTTACAATCCTTATTTGATTGCCATGGGTTCGGTTAAGTGGGACATGGCCAATCCAGAAATGGTTATCATCGGCACAGAAGACGGTAGCCTAACGGGCGTAGCTGGCGAATTAATTGACCTGTACAAAACTATCATGCAGAACGATCCGCGCTACGAAGTTGGCACCTGGGACGAATGCGAATCAATCAAAATTTTCTACAACACATTTATTTCAGCCAAAGTCGGCCTGGTCAACATGATCCAAGACTTTGCATTGAAAATTGGCAATATCAATGTTGATGTTGTGACCAATGCACTAGCAAGATCAACCATGCGTATCATGGGACCCAAGTACATGACTGCGGGCATGGGAGATGCAGGTGCATGCCATCCTAGAGACAACATTGCACTTCGGTGGCTGGCACAAGAATACGACATTGGCTATGATTTGTTTGACACAGTGATGCATGCCAGAGAAATTCAGGCCAAGAATCTGGCAAAGTTCTTGGTAGAACAAGCTGACCAAACAGGCTTGCCTATTGTAATTCATGGCAAAGCCTATAAGCCAGATGTTCCTTACTGTATTGGCAGTTATTCGACCTTGGTTGGCCACTACGTCAAAGAAGCTGGTCGTACAGTAACATATGTAGATCCACTGGCTGACGATGCAACAGATGTTGTGGCAGAAGTCAATGCACCAGCAGTGTTTTTATGGGCACATAATCGTAAAATCACCTACGAATACACAGGTGATCAAAAGGACACACAACCTTACTGTAGCATCATGGCTGGATCGGTCATTGTTGACCCATGGCGCAAGATTGCCAATGGTCCCGAAGATGGTATCACAGTGATTCATTACGGGAACACTAGAATTTGATGGGTGCAGGGTATCTTGGTAAAAAGGCCATGTCCATGAAATGGGACAATGATGAAAGTTTTTACCGTCGAGCAATATGGAAAAAACAATTTGCTTGGTGGCCACGTCGTTGCAATCTTACTGGGCGTAGACTTTGGCTGACCCAGACCATGATGGGTGTGGCCATGTGGACTGGTCCCGGCGATCCTGTATTTGAATTTAAATGGCACAATGCCAAAGAACATGTATTTTGGAGACTGAAACATGGGACTGTTTGATAAGTTATTTAAAAAACCCGAGCCGCCAAAGCTACAAGCCAAGCCCA
>Ga0208253_1000172_pt1 | contig 29393 bp, 48 predicted proteins | sample CryBogCBE10Oct08_FD_184573 | JGI IMG/M metagenome (GOLD analysis project Ga0208253, IMG submission 184573) | Freshwater microbial communities from Crystal Bog, Wisconsin, USA - CBE10Oct08 (SPAdes) | ecosystem: Environmental > Aquatic > Freshwater > Lake | place: Crystal Bog, Wisconsin, USA...
TAATTACACCGTCAAACCAACCGTTGCGCCTAACTTACCAACAGCGCAAACAGAGTATTCTGTTGATTATGAAATACAGCTTACTAACGCATTGCGATTGTATTTCAATCAATTAGATAACTTTACGCAGAATGCAGCTAAGCCTGCTTCTGGTACTACAGCACATAGACCAACCTTTAATTTACCGACAGGCGCCATTTACTTTGATACCACACTTGGAATTCCAATTTGGTATAATGGCTCACACTGGGTAAATTCTAGTGGCACTATTGTGTAAAACCCTATAAAATGTAATACATTGACAAATTGGTGCAATTATGAGCCTACAACTAGCAGCAAAACATTTAGAAGCCCACGGACGTGGGGATGATACCCATCTAGTCCATATGACTACTGGTGAGCTTGCTTCACTGCAAAAGCTTGCTGAAGCTAAAGGTGGCTCATTAACAATCAATCCTCATACCGGCTTACCTGAAGCTGGCTTCTTAAGTGCATTACTTCCTACTGTTGCTGGTGTGGCGTTAGGTGCTATTACTGGTGATCCTTTATTAGCAGCCGGAATTGTTGGTGCTGGTGATTATGCGCTTACCGGAAGTCTTGGCCAAGGCTTAATGGCCGGCTTAGGTGCTTGGGGAGGGTCATCATTTGGCGGTGACTTAGCAAGTTTTAGTGCAGCTCCAGCAGCTACAGCTGTTGATCCAAGTATTGCTTCAGCAGGACTTCCTGCTGGAATGGATACTAGCGCAATGACACAAGATCAATTGGATAATTTAAAGGCTCTTTATAATACACCAGGAACTCAAACCGCTGCTAATGCAGCTACAAATGCTGCTACAACCACAGCTGCTAATGTTAGTCCTTATGTAAAAGGCACTGAAGGTGGATATACATGGGATCAATTGTCTAGTGGTGCTAAAGATGCATTTAATAATCCATCACAATTCTTAGCTCAGCCTGGCGCAAAGATGGCAACATTAAGTGCTTTTGGCGGCCCACTAATGGCAGGCTTGTCTGCAGTAAACCAACCGGTTCCAACAGCAACACAGTCTGACAATTCAAATCCAATGGGATTAAAAGTTAATCCACAATGGACCGGCCCTACTGTTCCTGCACAGCCAAATCCTTACTATAAAGAACAATACGCTAACTATGCAAAAACTCCATATAACCCACTTACAGCAGCTGGTGGTGGTTTAATGGATGTTAATCGTTATGCTGATCAAGGCATGACTACAGATGATGTTGAATCAGATTCAACAACAAATAGCAAATACAATGCAATTCAAGATATTCAAAAGGGTGCTGCAATGATGAGCACTCCAAAGCCTGAAATGCCATCAGCACATATGGCTTATCATTCTGCAGCTCATGACCCAGGCATTGTTGCATACTCAGAAGAAAAGTATAAAGCAGCTGATCCTTATGCACGTGCAGTAGGATTGATGAATGATATAAGATCAGGCGCATTTATGCCAGGAAAGAGCGCCATGACATCTGCTGGCGGATTAGGCGTAATTCCAACTGATCCGGCTGTAGTAGCTCAACAACAGATTGCAGAACAAGCACAAGTTCCTGTTACCTCTAAAGAGGGTGGATTACAGTTTGCTCATGGTGGTGATATTCATTACAGCATGGGCGGCATTGGTTCATTAGGTGGATATTCAGATGGCGGTAGCTTGCTTAAAGGACCGGGCGATGGCGTAAGTGATTCAATCCCTGCATCTATCGGACACAAACAGCCGGCTAGATTGGCTGAAGGTGAGTTCGTTATTCCTGCACGTATTGTTTCAGAACTTGGCAATGGCTCAACTGATGCTGGTGCTAAGCGCCTATATGCAATGATGGATCGCATTAAAGCTAAACGTGCAGCCACAAAAGATATTGCAGCAGATACTAAAGCATATAAATACTTACCAGCATGATCATTTACGAAGACGTTAATGGTGTAGATTTCATTGAAGAATTTATGCAGGTTCTTCCACTGCACTATGATGAGCTTTGCGTTACAAAAGAGTTTCCATTAAATCCTGATTGGGATGCATACAAAGCAATGGCACAAGCCGGAATGTTGCGTACAATTACTTGTAGGAATGATGGCGAACTCATTGGTTATATTGCATTTTTTATCCAGCCACATGTGCACTATAAAGATTGTAAGACTGCTTATGAAGATGTTTACTTTATCAAAAAAGAATATCGCAAGGGTAGAGTAGGCATTAAGTTGTTTCAATATGCTGAGAAAGTTTTAAAAGAACGTGGCATCAACCGAATCATTGCTCATACAAAGATTCATTTAGATAACAGTAGATTGTTTGAATACTTAGGTTACAAACATACAGATAAACTATTCACAAAAATTTTATAGTAGGTAAAGCCATATGAGATATAACCATTTTGACATGTTGCCAGAAAATGCATTCCAGCCAGTTGGCAAACGTATGACATTAGAGGGTGGCGGATCTGCACCTTCAGGCCCTACTAACACTACTGTTACGAATACCAACATTCCTGACTATGCGCAGCCATATGTCACGAACATGTTGAACGCAGCTCAATCACAAATCTATAATCCATCTGGCACAGGCTTTAATGCTTATACTCCATACAGCAATAATCCTGCTAATTATGTAGCTGGATTTTCACCATTACAACAGCAGGCGCAATCATCTGCAGCAAATCTACAAGTTCCAGGACAGTATGATTTAGGCTCTAATTTAGCTGCTCAAGCTGGCTATGGTTCATTAGGTGCTGCCAATCAAGCACAAGGACTAATGGGCCAATCATTGGGCTATGGTAATCAAGGTGCAATGTTAGGCAACATGGCTGCTAATATGGCTGGCATGGGTTATGGTGCTGGTCAAAACTTTGCTAACCAAGCAACCAATCCATATGCTGTACAAGCGTACATGAACCCATATTTACAATCATCATTGCAACCACAATTGCAAGAGATGCAACGTCAATACGGAATTACTGGTCAACAAGAACAAGCTAATGCTACGCAACAAGGTGCATTTGGTGGCTCACGTGAAGCATTGATGGCCGCTGAAAATGAGCGTAATAAAAATACAGCAATGAATCAAGCAATTGGTCAGGGCTACAATACTGCATTTAATAATGCTCAAGCACAACAATTGGCAGCTGCTAATCTTGGTCTACAAGGTATGCAAGCTGGTAATGCTGCAATTAATACAGGTATTGCTGGCGCACAAACAGGATTACAAGGTGTTGGTCAAGGAGTTAATGCTGGTCAATATGGCTTATCCGGCTTAGCTCAAGCAGGTGCTCAAGGTACAAACCTTGCAAATATTGGCACTCAACAATTGGGTGCACAACAAGGTGTTATTGGTACACAAGCACAACAAGGTGCAACACAACAAGCGCAACAACAAAACATTATCAACCAAGCAATTCAAAACTACGCTACTGCACAGCAATATCCGTACTTGCAATTGGGTACACTCAACTCTATGTTGCGTGGTCTACCAATGCAACAAGCTACTACATCAATGTATCAAGCTGCACCAAGCGCTGTACAACAATTGGCTGGTCTTGGTACCGCTGGTATAGGCTTAAGCTCATTAATGAATAAGTCGGCCGGTGGTGGATTGCAAAAAGATAAAGTATCACGTTACGATGCTGGTGGCGCAATTCCTATGCGTATGATGAGCAATGATCAGCTCAAACAAGTACAACAAAGCCCAGCTGAAAGTGCTATTGGTAAAGTAGTAGCACAAGGTCAACTTGGGTTAAATCAATATGTAGCTAATAATCCTCAAGCTGCTCAAGTATTGAGTCAACCATTACCATTGCCACAGCCAGGTCAAGGCTTGCCTCCACAGCAGCAAGTAGCTCAGGCTCCACAAAACAGAGCTGGCCTAGGCGCTATTGCAACGCCTCCTGATTTAACAACGGTTAGAGCAGCTAGTGGTGGCATATTAGCTTTTGCAGATGGCGATGTAATTCAGAAAGAAAAAAATAAAGAAGCTGCAGATTCATTGATTGGTGATTCAATGAGAGATCAAGGTGCTGCATCTAATTTTATGAATAATGTTCCAGGTCTTCCTATGCCTGCAGCTCCAGCAGCTCCACAAGATGGTGGTGGCTATACAATGACGGCTGCGGATCAAGAACCTAATACAGTTGCTATGCCACCAGATCAGCCGGCTGCAGGTCTTGCTAACATTCCTGTTAAAAAGGATGGCACAATTGATGAAGTAGCATTCTTGGCTCAAGCAATGGGTAAAGACCGTGCTACAGAAGCTGTTGCTGGTCATTTAGCAGACATCAAAAAAGAGATTGAAGATCGCAAAGCTACTATGAAAGATGAAGCTTTAATGCGCTTTGGATTAGGATTAATGTCAGCGCCATCACGTACAGGTCATGGTTTTGCAGACTTGCTTACTAATGTGGGTGCGTCAGGTACTGGTGCTATGAATTGGTATGGTACTCAACAAGCTCAAAATGTATCTGATGCTAATAAAGTTGCAGATGTTGAAATGAATGCAGCTAAGGCAGATCAAGCACGTCAATTACAATTAGCACAAGGCATTATCACAGCTGAGCAATCAAGAGCAGCTAAAGAAGCGGCGCTTGGTCAAACTAAAGCAACTCAAGATCTTCAAAATCAATATCGTGAAGACGCTCTTAAGGAAAGAGGCGGTAAGGATTTCATGGCAACTGTTCGTGCTGAAGAAGAGAACCTAAGAAAACAAAATCAATTTGCTGGCTTGCCATCTGAAACTATTCATGCAATGGCATGGAATAATGTGGTAGGATCTTTATCTCCATACATGTCAGGTATTTTAGGAAGTCCAGTTCCAATGAGGGTGCCAAAACCACCAGCACAACCGGCTCCTCCACCTGGAGTATTAGAGAATATTTCTAATTGGTGGCATAACTCAGGAACAAAACCAGAGAATACAGCATCAGCAAATCCTGGTGCAGGAAGCCCACAAATAGATGCATACACAGCGGAATTAGCAAGACGTAAAGCAGCACAAAATCAGTCTTAAGGATATTAAATGGCAATAGATGTCAGTAAGTTAAGTGACAGTCAATTAGAACTGGCTAGTCAAATTGCTACGGAAGCTCAACGTCAAGGCATAGATCCAAACTATGCTGTTGCTCAAGCTTATCAAGAAAGCCGGCTGTCTCAGTATGTTGGTGAGGGCGATAAAAGAAAACCTTTAGTATCTAATCAAGATGCCTATGGTGTGATGCAAATTACGCCTGCAACGGCAAGAGGCTTTGGCTTTACTAAAGAAGATCTAATGACACCGGAAGATAATATCCGTGCTGGTGTTGCCATCATGAAACACAATCTTGATAAGTATCAAGATCCTGCCACTGCACTTCTAGCTTATCATCAAGGTGAGCCTACTGTAGATAAGTATTTAAAAACCAACGACTTATCACATCTAGGTGATAAAGGACTTGATTATGTTGCTAAGATTAATCAGAACTATGATTTAGCGCACAATACTGGTTATTATCAAGAGCCACAAGCAGTTCCTGTTGCTGCACCACAAGATAAAAATGCCGCTCCAAAACAAAACATAAACTGGGCTGGAACTGGTCCAGAAATGAGTTTTAAAGATTGGATGTTGCATGGTGATACCGGAACTTATCTTAAAGGTGCTCTTAATAGTGATCAACAAAATATGCAGCAGGCAGATAAAAATGTCATTGCTAATTTTGGTCCTGAAATTAAAAATAATCCTAAAGCTTATCATGAACAATTCAATGCTGAATATAAAGCTTTAAGAAATCAACAAGCAGAACTACAGGATCAAAAAGAAGCATCAGAACCTGCGCCTCCATCATTGCGTGAAAGTTTAGGCCAGCTTGGATCTGAAATAGTCCATCATCCAGTACAAACTGTTAAATCTCTTATATATGAAACACTTCCAGATCTTCCACTTTATTCTGCACTTGCTGCTGCAACGGAAGGAACTGGAGAAACTGTTGCAATTTCAAAAGGTATTCAACGTGCATTAAATGCCGCTAAAAATGTTGGTAAGACCGGAGCATTAGGTGCTGGAACTAATGTAGCCAGACAAACTGGTGAAATGGCTCTTGGTGAAAGACAAGAAATTAACCCACAAGAAGTGCTTAACCAAGCCGCCAACTTTGCTGTATTTGATGCAGGCGTTCATGGTGCTAAGGCTGCATTTGGTGCACTTAAAGGAAAAGGCCCAGAGATTCCACCAGCAGGAGAATTTCAGCCAACAGAAGGTGGCGGTCATGGCATACAAGAAGAACATCTATTTGATACAGAAGACTTAGGTGTTGCTCCAACTGCAACACAGCCTATGGCAACTCCACGTCCAGCTCCTCAGCCTGCACCATTAGCATTACCGGTTGAAGCTACACCAGCACGACCAGTAGCTAAACCTACCATCTATACAGAGATTAACAATGCAGCTAGAGGTGAGAACCCAGCTGGTCCTGTAGAAACTCCAGCCGTAGCACAAGAAGCTGCGCCTGCAGAAGCTGCTCCTCCTGCAATCCAAGAGACTACTCCTCCTGCAATTCCAGAAGCTGCACCTGTTCAAGCGGCAGAGCCTTTACTCCATGAGCCTGCTAAAGATTATAAGGGCGAAGGTCTTCCTGCAGAAGATATTAAGAACCCAAGCTTTGATTTACTAGATAAGCGCATTAGTGATTTTGACAGAATCTATTCTGAGTTATTGCCATTAAATGAAAAGATGAGCAATCTAAGACGTCCTAGACGTGCTGACTATGACAAGCTCAATAAACTTACTAGCGAACTTAGAGATCTTCATTACTACACAAGAAATGCTGTGGGTGATAGCTGGAATACTCCAAAAACAAAAGCAGCTGAGTTAATTGATAAGTCTATCTTTTTACCAAGTGAAGAGAATTTAAATGCTTTAAAAGATCACATTGATGAATTAAAAGCTAAAGCCGGCTTGCCTCCTACAGAGCGCCCATTAACACCAGCTGAGATTATTCAGCAAAGACAAGCTCAGCAAAGATCTGAAGCTGCTAAGAAGACGCAAGCACAACAACGTATTGTTGATCCGGTTAACGATGACATCATTACTGCCATTGCAAGAATGGGCGGTATGGATATTAAAGAAGCTGCATCTGAGTTCGGTCTTGATCCAGCTGACATGAAGAACAAAGGTGTTGGCTTTAGACGTGCATTCCATGCCGGAGAAAATGCTAAGTCATTGGATACGATGCGTGAAGCATTGGCACAATACGGTTATATATCTCCAGACTCAACTATCTCTGAATTTGGTGATGTTTTGCATGATGCTTTATCTGGAGAAAGAATTCTTACTCCTGAAGGCCATGAACATGAAATGCGCCAAAGATATGAAGGCGATGTTGCCACACAAGAAGCAGAACATAATGCATTGGAACTTCAAGGTCAAACAGAAGCGCAGATTAAAGCTGATGAATTAGCTAAGCAAAGAGCTGCTGCAGAAGAAGCTAAGAAGGCTAACGCTCCAGCACCAGAAGAGTTTGGTTTAACAGGAAGCAATCGTCCGGCTGATGTAGCAGCTGCTCATGGTGCACAGGATATGTTTGGTGCTAAGCCAGAAGAAGTAGCGCCTAAAGAAGTCAACAAAAATGATGTTGGCAATATGGTTAAAATAGAAAAGCCAGGGACTGAAGATGTTATTACTGGCACCATTACAAGAAAATTACCTGATGGAAGAATAGAAGTACGTACTCAAAATGATGGCTATCATTATGTTGATAGAATGGAAATTCTTGAAGATGTAACTCATTCTAAAGCGCATCCAGAAAGCCGTGCTGAAATTGATGATGAAGCTGCTTATGAAGCAAGACAAGCTAAGGCAGAAGCTCATGTTGATGAAGGGCCTATTGGCCAAGCTATCCAAAAAATTGATAGCGGTGAATTGGAAACTAAAGCACAGATCAAACGCTTTGTTCATAAGCTTGAAAAAGAAGGCATCATTGAAGATCCGTCAGATATTTATGAAGCGCTTAGCGACAGAGAGCAGTATGCTGATGACGTTATTTATGAAGTAAGGGACGCATTAGACAGCGCAAGAGATGATGCAGTTCAAGAGTATGCTGATGAACTTGAACGTGATGAAGAACTTGCCAAAGAAGAGCGTACAGCAGAAGAAGATAAATGGTCAGATCCAGACTTCATTCCTTTCAGCATTGAAAAGAGAGCTAAGCCTCACGAACCTAAGCCGGAAGAACTTCCAGGCCACGATACGCCATATTCTGTTACTGAAGAAGAAGCGCAGCGCTCACCATCATTGCGTGTAGAAATTAATAGAATCAAGCGCTTATATGAAAAAGGTAAGATAACTTCTGAAGAGTTTGCTAACAGAGTAAAAGAAATCTTAGACTTTACTAAGAAGCCCGGTACCTATAGAGAACGTGTACGTGGTGCTGAGATCCTTAAAGAGAAACTCCAAAAGGCATTACGCAAAGGTGAGATCACCAAAGAGGCTGTACGTTTAGTTGAATGGTTTATTAATAAGAACCCACAGCTTGTGGATGATCTTGGCATAACTATTCGCTCTGCCAAAGAAGGTGAGATGGCATCCGGATTGTATAATTCAATGGCTAGAATCATGGTACTAATGAAAGGTTCTGCTAGTGATGTAACACCTATCCATGAAATCTTGCACCATCTTGAAAGAATGATGCCGGAACCTATTCGTAAAGCTATTCGTAAAGCGTGGGTAGATAGTTTCATTGAAGCTAAAAAAGCTGCTGATGAAGGTGATGATCCTGCACTTAAGAAATTCTATGACAATCTAGTTAAGTACCACTTAGAAGGCGATACAAAAGCCGGTGAAGATGTACGTAAGGCATTGGCTAATGGTGATGTAGATATTGAACATTATCAAAACTATAACCCATCTGAGTTCTGGGCTGTCAATGGTTCAGACATTATGGCTAATCGCTTTGCAGCTATAAACAAAGGGATTGTTAATCGCTTAGGTAACTGGCTACGTGAGTTTGGTGAAAAAGTTAAATCATTCTTTGGCTTTAAGTCAGATGCATCTATTATCAGAGCATTGGACAGTTTGCAAAAAGGTGATGGTAAATTCGTTACAAATCATATGCTTGCAGAAGAAGGTGAATACAGAAACTTTGATCGCAAGAAAGCTAAAGACTTACAAGATGAGTTTGATGATCTAGGCATTCCACAAGCAGTGCATCATGGCGCTGATACATTAGGTGAGAAGTTTACAAGTGGCATTGGACATCTTAAAGATATTCTTAAAGGACTAGCTGAGCCTAAGAAGTCTGTGAATAAAATGGTTAGCGGATTAGATGATTCACTGACTAATTTCCAAACTGGATTTATCTATGGTGGTATAGGTCTTGAAAAAGCTGAAGCTAAAATGTTTGGCAATAAACTATTCAAGGAAGTAAGAGACTCTGCTGATAAGATCCATAAGGTAGCTATTGCATCAGTTGCACAAATGAATGCATTGCATTCAGGCCATATTGCATCTGCAGTCATGTTGCAAGGTAAATTAGTATTTGATCATGCATCACAAATGTTTAAAGCGATAGCAGATAAGTTCTCAATGCGTAACGTTTTCCTAGCAGAACAAGCAATTTACCGGAAGTTAGGCAAAGATGCCGGCTCTACATTAATGCAATCATATTTAGAAGCTAAACGTGCTAGAAGTATTCAGAATGAATTCTTGAACCGCCAAGCAGAATATGAACGTCAAATTACTAGTGGTGAAGATGCTGAGAAAGCCTCACAAGATCTTAAGAATATTGAGTTCATCTATCGTGATAAGATCCCATCATACTTCTTACTCAGAGATGCTGATGGCAAAGTGATTCGTGATCGCAAAGGCTTCCCTATTATTAATGATGAAGCCATTGATAGAATGATTGCTAAAGAAAAAGCATATCCTGAGCTTCGTCAGATTATGGATAACTGGACTGCAGTAAACCACAACATGCTAGATAACCTAGTTTTTGGTGGAGTGATGAGCAAAGAGCGTGGAGCGCATTTAAAGAGCATAAAAGACTATGTGCCTTGGTCACGTATTACCGATGATACAGAAGAGCTTCATGCGCCTTCTAGTAGCATTTCCGGCTTATCTAATGTATCTAAAGAGAAGAAGTTTGCTAGAGGTGTTGTAGACAAACAGATCAACAACATTATCAGTAACATGGTAAACAACGTGATGATGATGACACGTAACTCAGCACGTAACTATGCAGCATTAAAAATAGCAGCTCAGTTTGGTACCAAAAAAGCCAATGGTAAGCTTGCTGTATTCCCACGTGAAGGTTTAATGCCGGATGGTTCCTTACGCACTAACATTCTTATCAATGGTAAACGTGTCATTATTGAGATTAAAGATCCACATGTGGCACAGGCTATGTTGGGCATGGAATCTATGGAACTTCCAATGATGAGTTTCCTAAGTTCAATGCAGCAGTTTGGTAGACGTGGTGTAACAATTAACCCATTCTTCCAGCTATATCAAGTAGTTAAGGATGCGCCAACAGCTGCTGCAGTAACAGGATTGAAGAACCCAGTGCTTGCTGCTGGTAGGGTGTTGGCAAGCTTTGGATCTGCATTAATGCCTAATGATCCGATTGTTAAGATTCTTAAATCCTATGGTGTTGGTGGTTTCCAATTAGCCGGACGTACTGCTGAGAAGGACTTTGCGCTTTCAATGGGCGTTCAAAACCACAACATTACTTCTGCATTGTTAAAAGCACTAGATCATATCGGTGATGCATCTGATTACGCTCAACGTAGAATTATCTACAAAGAAGTATTGAAACGTACAGGTAGTGAGACTGAAGCAATCTTTGCTGCAAACTCTATCATTGACTTTATGCGTCATGGTAATAGCAAGTTGGCTCAAGCTGAGGTTCGTACTGTAGCATTTATGGGTGCGTTTGCTAACCAGATTGATGTGCTTGGTGATGCAATGACTGGACGTAGATTAGCCGGAGTAAGTAAAGGTAAGGCTGCAGCGCAATTCTATAAAGCCACAGCTGCATTTACTACATTGGCAATGATCTACGCTATGTTGAAGATGAATGATCCTGAGTATCAAAAACTTGATGATCAGACTAAAGCACGTAACTGGATTATTGGCGGATATAAAATCCCAATGTCTACCTCTTACTCATTGTTCTTTAAAACTATTCCTGAAATGGCTTTAAATTACATCATGACTAAGGGAACTACTAATGAAATGGATATGCACCGATTACGCAAAGCCATTACAACAGCAGCTGCAGATTCATTGCTTGGACCAAACCCAATTCCGGCTGGCTTGAGAACACCATTAGAGATTGTTACTGATCATGATTTCTTTACTGGTGGACATATTACGCCACGTGGTATGGAAAACTTACAGTCATTTGAACAGTTTAATTCAAGCACATCTCAACTTGGTAAGACGATCAGTGCATCAACCTTTGGTGCATTAAATCCTATGCAAGCTGACCACTTAGTTAAAGGATGGTTTGCTACAGTAGGCGCATTAGCAATGTGGGGCAGTGATCTATTTACAAGCGATAAGCCGGAGAAGGTTTGGAGTCAGAACCCAGTTATCGGTCAAATGTTCCTGCCAGAAACTCCACATGGTCCAGAAGAGCGCTTCTATGATCTAAAGGAAAGATCAGATAAAGACTACAACACTTGGATGACATTGCAGAAACGTCAACGCCAAGATGAGGCTGCTAAATTCTTTAATGAGAATAAATCTACAATCGTATTGCATGATTATGTTTCTCAATCAGAGTCCGGCTTGAAAGCTTTGAATGGTGAGATCAATCGTATTGCAGATCTTCCAGCAAGTAAGATGTCACCTGCACAGAAAACTGCACAGATGAATTATTACAAAGGCCTCAAGAATCAAATCTTGGATAATGTAAATCACTTCCGTTTGATGGCTGAACGTGGAGAGAACTTTACAATTCCAGAATAGTAATAAAGCAAGCACCACCCTTAATGACTTCCTTACGGATGACATGTAGCTCATCTATTTGGGAGTCATTAACATAACATCCAGCATGTTCGCAGGCATCTAATAAACTCTTCAGCACATTATCAATATCTCTTTTCCGTTTATCTGGCGGATAAAGATTCACATGCACACTCAATCTTCCTGACATTGCACGTACTTTTTCCCTCACACAAACAGCTAAAACATCTGCCCTAAACTCCTTGCCCTTCTTGCCAATAAACCTTGTTTTGCCTGATTGTCCCCAGTAATGATTGACGCTTGGAGGATATGGTAACTCCAAAGTTATTGATTGCATTGATCTTTTTCTCTTTCTATATAACAGGTGACTAAATAGTGGTACAACCTATTGACATCTTAAAAATAATGGCGCAAACTTATGTCTCATTCAGCAAAGGGGCCGATATGAAACATTTCATTTATACCACAGTTGGTGCGTTTGGACTACTAATGTCTGTTAGTGCTCACGCCGCCACATGGACTATGCCAAACTCAGCTGGCGGTCAGATTGTATTAACAGACAGACAATGTTCAGCAAAGTATCCAAAGCTATTGCAGATGTATGCACGTGGCGCTGATGGCACTACATTAAATGGATGCTGGGCTTTATACGATGGATATGTGCATGTTGTTTACGATGATAGATCAGAGCGTACATATGATCCAAGCATGTTTACAAAGATGGAGTCCTACTAATGCGTAAATTCTTATATGTAGCAGAAGTAAAGATTGATGAAGAGAAGTATCAAGAAGTACTTAGCTGGGGCATTTCACCGGCTGATTTTGTAAACTCAGTTCTTACTGATCACGGAAGAGATCGTGGCTTACTGATGCAGACTGCAGTATATGAAACTGTGGAAAGTATATTTGAGCCGGTAACAGATGAAGCTGAGAATCTAATAGAAACATTTCTACTAGAAGATCTAGAGCTTGAAATTTTAAATAACCGTATGTGCATTGGAGGAAATTGTGAAATCTGAAACAACCAAAGAAGTAGAAGTAACAGCTAAAGTTTCTGCGCCATTCGCAAAACCAAAGGTAGAAGTGGTAGCAGGAGGCTCAGCAGATTTGCGTATTACGCAAGATAATACACTTCGCAATCAGTTTGCTGTAGCAGTCGCAGATTATGTGCTTAAAGGTATGGACATCACCATCTTAGAAGGCCATGTATCTATCTCACGTTTTACTGAAAAGGTATTCGTGTTAGCTGATGCATTGGTTAAAGAGGCGCATAAGTGAGCCTAGACCTTAAATACCAAAGCACAGGGGACAATGACTCAATAGAAGATGCAATCATTGCTATCACCAATATTAAAACTGTGGATGGTAAATACGTAGATAGTAAAACATTATGGGATGCATTAGAGAAAGCTTGGAAAGCAAGCAGAACTGCATTTGGAGTGACAAACTATGAAACCACATAAATGGGCAAAAGAAATAAAAGCATGGGCTGATGGCGCAGAGATTCAATGTAGAGCTGTAAAAAATACATTAGGTATTACAACGGATTGGTTTGATGCTGAAACCCCCCAATGGCATGACAATGATACTGAATACCGCATTAAATCACAGCCTAAAGAGATACCTGAAATAGTGAAGCACTGGTTAAGTCTAGGTGCAGACATGGAAACAATAGAAAGAATAGCGGCAAAAGTATTGAGTGAAGGTTTTTCAACACAGCCTAAAGAGCCACAGTATTTGTATTTTTATAAATGCGCTTTGCAACATTGCGTAAGAATAGGTGATGTAATGCCAAACGAAGCACTAGGTAAATACATAGGCAAAATTAAACTAGAGGTGGATGATGAGTGATTCTATTTTAATTGAAAAAATTGATAAACTTCAAAAGCAACTTGACCAAGTTACAGTCGTTGTTGATTTAATGGCAAGAATTGAACATGCTAGACAAGATAAAATAAAAGAGAAAACAAAAGAGAAAAAGTATTTATATTTGTATAAAACAGGCAATGCAAGTTTAATTCAAGGGTTTTATCATAAGCGTGAAGATGACGAATATCAATATATCGGAAAAATTAAACCAGAGGTGGATGATGAATAAAATTGATGAAGTAATTGGAAAAGTTTCTATAGAGTTAGATGAAATGATGAAAGATGATTCCATACATTTAGTTGAAAAAGCTAGAGGTATGTTTGCAATCAGTAGGTATTGTAGTGAAATAGCTTTTGATGCCTTTGCGCTAGTGGCTGACCAATTAGGAATATTTGAGGTGGATGATGAAAATCACTAACAAGTATGGTAGAATATATGCATGGACAAAAAATACTACACATATATACACACAAGAAATGACACAAACTCAGTCTTCTATGTAGGGAAGGGGTCTGGTCAAAGATATCTTTGGAAGTACAAAAGAAACAATTTATGGGAAAAGATAGTAAAAAAGCATGGATACACGGCTCATATAGTTTCTTATTGGGATACTGAAGAAGAGGCATTCATTCACGAAAGGGAATTGATTAAGAAGTACAGGGGGAAGGGTCTGCTTCTTGCAAACTTTACTGACGGAGGTGATGGCCCTTCTGGATATAAATTTACTGAAGAGCAAAGAAATAAAATATCAAGATCATTAAAGTCTTGGTTTGAAGTGCCAGAGAATTGTAAAAAAATGTCTGCGATTAGAAAGGCGCAATGGACAGCAGAGGCAAGAAAGAAGGCGGCTGACAGTAGCAGAAAAGCGTGGACTGATGAGCAGCGTATGAAACACTCAGAAAAGCTTAGGAAGTCATATTCTTCAGATGAAATGAAAGCTATGCAAGCAGATAAAAATAGAAAGTTTAGAGAAAGTGAAGAAGGTAGGAGTGCATTTTCTAAACGAATGAAAGATTACTGGAAGTCTGAAAAGGCTAACAGTGAAGAGCAAAAGATTAAAAGATCGGAAGCAAGGAAAAAATCATGGGAAACAAGGAGGAAACAAAAAGATGCGATTAACGAATAAATTTAACTTACCTCAAACATTTTTAAATGTATTGGATCGTCCTACCTATTCAAAAGGTGGTGCAAATATCTCAGCGACTCAGTTATTAAATAGTCCTAAGATTGTTGCGCTCACCAAGAAGTATGATGATGAGATTGAGCAAGATGCATCTGAAATGGTTTGGTCAATTATTGGTACTGCTATTCATGGTGTGCTTGAACATGGCCGTGATGAGAACCATATTGTTGAGCAAAGACTACATGCAGATGTGGACGGCTGGCACATTTCTGGAGCCGTAGACTTACAAATTATCAATGATGGTAAGGTAGATATTAGAGACTATAAAACAACGTCTGTATGGTCTGTAATGAACCATAAGATTGAATGGGAATGGCAACTTAATATCTATGCTTGGTTAGTTGAGCATGCCACAGAAAAGCCGGTTAATTCATTGGGTATTGTTGCCATCTTGCGTGATTGGAAAAGCCGTGAGGTTGGCACCAAAGAAGGCTATCCAGAATCACCGATTACAGAAGTAGAGATCCCATTATGGGACTATGCAGAACGTGAAGCATTTATCAAGGAACGCATCAAGCTACATTCAGCTGCAGAGTTTGCAATGGAGACTGATGGTGAACTGGGTGATTGCACTCCACAAGAAATGTGGGAGAAGCCTACTAAATGGGCAGTAATGAAGATTGGTGGCGTCCGTGCTAAAGGTGTTTATGACACAGAAGATCAAGCCGGTGCTGCATTAGAAGAACTTGGTAATGGCCATGAGATTCAAGTACGCTTAGGAGAGCGCACAAGATGTTCCGGCTTTTGCCCAGTAAGCAAGTGGTGTAAACAGTATCAAGATTATTTAAAGGAGCAAGGGGAATGAATGAAGAAGATCTAGAGAAAATGGTTAGTGGGTTTGGTTCAGCACCTTTAAAGATGGAAGGTCAATCAGTTAATGCGACTTATGGAATTCCTGAAGATTATGAGCCTGAACCGAAACAGTATGAAACGACATATGTAGAAGTAAGTATGCCAGTGCCATTGGAAGAGATTGCACATGCAGTATTAATAGCAATGCGTACACAATGGTTAATTGATAACGGATTTAAGGATTCTTGGGTATGAACGCAAATGAAAGACAAGTAGCAGGAAGTCATTATCGTAGTGCTATACAACCTTGGGACTATATTGTGGCTAACAACATTGGGTATCTAGAAGGCAACGTAATTAAGTATGTATCTAGATGGAAAAAGAAAGGTGGGATTGAGGACTTGTATAAGGCTCAGCACTACTTAGAAAAATTAATACAAGAGGAGTTGGGCGATGAGTAACGTATATGAAAGATTACAGAAGGCAAGGATTGAGCTACAGAAGACGGAACTTAAAAAGTCAGGGAACAATAAGTTTGCAGGATACAGCTACTTTGAACTCTCCGACTTTTTACCAACAGTTCAAACTATCCTTACTAATCACGGTTTGTTTGGGCATGTTTCTTTTGATGCTGAGCTTGCTGTGCTTAGTATTAGGGCTTGGGATAAGCCTGATGAAATTGTGCAATTTTGCTCACCGATGCGTGATGCTGCTCTTAAAGGTTGTCATGCAATCCAGAATTTGGGTGCTGTTCAAACGTACCTAAGAAGATACCTATGGGTAAACGCAATGGAGATCGTAGAGCACGATGCGCTTGATGCAACAACAGGTAAGGATGAGCCAGTAAAAAAGCCGGTTGAGCGTAAATTATCAGCATTTACGCCAGAAGAACTAGCTGAAGAAATAGCAATTGCACCTGTGATTCAAGGTAAAGAACCAAAGATTTATTCTAAGGCTGATTTAGATAAACGTGGCTGGGTAATCACAGTAACGACTGATAGCAGTGCAGATAAAAAAGCATGGCTAGAAGAGATCAAAAAAGCAGTAACAAGTTTCTTAGTCTTCTGCGATAAAGAAGATGATGTAATGGGATTGTTTACAAAGAACAAACAGCTATTTGATACTATTAAACAAATAGATGCTGAATTCTTTAAGAACATGATGAGTAGTTTCACTGAACGTAAAAACCAAATAAAGGAGAAAACAAATGGCTGATCAAAACATGCCTATTAATTTAACGTTAACATTAGAGGAGGCAACATTTATTGGCAATGTATTAAATGAACTACCAACAAAAACAGGGGCATGGATGCTAGTAACTAAAATGAACATCCAAGTGCAACAACAATTACCTAAACCAGAAGTTGTAGAAGAGGAAACTAAATAATGGCTAACTTTGAACAAGCATACGAACCAAAACCAAACTCAGGAGCACTATTTGCGAACAACAACAAGAAAGCTGAAAACCATCCTGATATTCGTGGAGATATTTTCGTCTCACGTGAGCTTATTGCAGAGATCGCAAAAAAGAACCCAAGTCCACTAATCAAGTTGAGCTTGTCTGTTTGGAAGCGTGAATCTCAAGCCGGCAATAAATACATGTCTATCTCAGTATCAGAGCCATATGAGAAAGGTGCTGCACCTGCTCCGGCTAAAACATCTGAGAATCCTTGGGACTAAGCCATGAAGACTATCCAGTTTGAAGGTGTGAAGGTTGCACTAAAGCAAGACAAAACTGGCTATGTCCTCACGTTATCAATGCACCCTGACGATATTCCTGAAGACTTACTTCGGGACTTCGTTGGGGCACGATACCAAGTAGTCATGGTACGTATTGATCAAGACGAACAGCCAATGGATAAAGAAGAAGAGTTTGCTGGTGATCGTGCAATTAGAATAGCCGGCATGCTTGGACGTGATACTGCATTCTGGAGGTTCTTACATACCTCAGAACAGATCATGAAAGAAGACTACGAAACAGTAACAGAGTGGATGCGTAATTACCTTAACTTGGAATCACGCAAAGACCTCAAGACTAACGTAGAAGCTCAGAAATTATTAGACAAAATTTATAGGGAATACACACAATGGATAAGAAATTAATCCCATACAGCGTCTATCTACCAGAGAACTTATTCTTGGAATTAAAGAAACTAGCTCAAGACCGCAAGGCATCTAAGCTAATTCGTGATGCCATTGCAATGATCATTGATGGCAACGATGCGTTTAACAGTGGATATAACAAGGCAGTTAAGGAAGCAGCACAGCTAGTGTACGATTGTACAGAAGCGCAAATGGTTGCCATTAAAGGTAGAGACTTGGGTTCTATTCTGACTGAGCGCATTGAGTCACTTGAAATTAAGAAGAAATAATTATGGATGATCTTGAAGCAAGAGACTTATTTGCAATGTTTGCTATGTGTGGAGCATTGGCTGGCGGAGAATTATGTTCAGAGCAAGCGCTTGCAGAATATGCATACAAGCAAGCTGATGCCATGCTTGAAGCAAGAAAGCCTTTGCCGGCTGGACTTCCAGAAGTTATGAAGAAAAGGACAAGAAAATGAATTCAGTTCCATATGATGTTCAAAATTCATATAGGGCTTATCAACCTTATTATCCTAGGATTGCCTTTACAGATATGAGTAAAGGAATAACCTACCATTTCAAACCACAGGATGACATTACGCCATTGGAATCAGTGCGACTTGCTGAACTCTTTGCCACTGGATTAGGTGTCAAATATGTTGGTGTATTGTGGTTAGAGTTTATTGAGAACAATAAACTTGAACGTCACTTTACTCAAAGGATGGTTGGTGAAGATTTATAGAAACAAGAAGTTACTAGAGATAGTACGTGAATCTCCATGTCAGAACTGCGGTGTTGAAGACGGCACCGTGGTCGCTGCACATAGCAATCAGCAACGTGACGGCAAGGGCACAGGAATTAAGGCAAGTGATGCCATGATTGCTGCGCTATGTCATAAGTGCCATGCTAACCTAGATAGCGGAAGCAAGCTTACTAGAGAAGAGAGACTTGAACTATTTGAATACGCTCACAGGCAGACAATGAAGTGGCTTGTGGAAAATGAATACTTGGTGGTTGACGGTGATCGCACAACCCATATGTTATTAAAGGATATGTAATGGAAATAGATCAAGGTTTGTACCAGTTTTGCACGGTAAGACAAGGTGAGATTCTTAAAGCCATTGAAGAACATGGTTCACATAGGAAGGCTGCAGAGTCGCTTGGTATTAAAAAAAGTACCATATCATCAGTCATAGCAAGTATAAAATTAAAAGCAGTCACACATGGTTATAGCCCTGAGCATGATATGACTAGGGTAGCACCAGAACCATTTTTAGTACGTGGCGTATCAACCTACTATAATGAAGAAGGCCAAGTAAAAGGCCAGTGGGTTAAGACTAGGATGGATGACAATAAGTTCCAACAGATATTGATGGAAGCTGTTGAGGCCATGAAAGAAGAAATCCCACGTGTGGAAATGACGGCTGCGCCTAAAGCCGGAAATGATAATCTGCTAAACTGTTATGTCATCACCGACTATCATTTAGGCATGCTGAGCTGGGATGAAGAGACCGGTGAAAACTGGGACATCAAGATTGGTGAAGATTTAATTGTGCGTTGGTTCTCTCAAGCAATCCTACAATCCCCAGCAGCAGACACAGCAATATTCGCACAACTCTCAGACTTCCTCCACTTTGACGGCATGGATGCAGTAACTCCGGCTTCCAAACACTTACTGGATGTAGACACCAGATTCGCTAAACTTGTTAGATCAGCTATCCGTGTATTAAGAACTGTCATTGATATGCTATTACAAAAGCACAGCAAGGTTCATGTCATCATGGCTGATGCAAACCACGATCCAGTATCACAGATCTGGTTAAGAGAATGGTTCTCCGTCCTATACGAAAACGAACCAAGGATTTCTGTAGATAAATCACCGAACCCATATAATGCTTATGAGTTTGGCAAGGTAGCGCTCTTCTTCCATCACGGTCACAAGCGCAAGGTAGCCAATGTATCGGAAGTATTTGCTGCACGATTCCGTGAGATGTTTGGTAGAACCAAGCATGCTTATGCACACATGGGTCATTTGCACTCCATAGACATCAAAGAAAACAACTTGATGATAGTAGAACAACACAGAACTTTAGCGCCTGCTGACGCCTACGCTGCACGTGGAGGATGGTTATCTGGCCGTGATGCCAAAGTAATTTGTTATCATAAAGAGTTTGGTGAGGTATCAAGACTTACCATCAATAGTGATATGATAAAGGATCAATAGTGATACTATATAAGATCAAAATAATTTTATGCTGGATACTTGGTCATAAAAATCAGCTAAGTATCATAGATGAAGATCATTATTGGATAGGTGAAAGGTGCTCACGTTGCTGGTGTGAGCTACCTATTGCTTATCCTCATCATAAGAAGTATGCTGAAATCATGGGGCAGAAAAAATGCCAAAAGAGATACTAGACGTATACGAAAGTGTGGATTATGATTACTTATCACAGGATCGCAAGGAAGAAGTAATGGCAAAGAGTTACAAGTACAAGAATGATTTAAAGACTGAAGAAGACTTTGAAAAGAATGTTGAACGTCTAAAGAAGTGGAAGCTTAAAGACGCAATACTAGATGAGCCGGATGATGACTGGGATGAAGATCGCATGGACATCATCGGTTCCAATGGCAATATTGGTTACGAACTGGAAGATCAATGAGAAGTTTCTCCGAAACCATTACCACCTTAATTATCCTAGCGATCATCCTTTGGTCGTTTGGTAACTTTATTAAGTTTTTTATTTATGCCTATCAATGGGTTACGTGTGATCCACATATGGGATAAGATCAATGGGGGAAAACATATTCTGTTAGAGTCTGACTCTCCGTACTTAGACTACAGTAATATTGTGCTCAACTTTATTAACTATGTGAGTACCCCACCAATTTTTATCTATTCATAATAACTACAATTGTAGCTATAAACCCTATATTTAAGCCTTATAGATATAATTCTATCTATTCATTTACTTATTCATTACGAATAATTTAGTTCTTAATTTATACAAGACAAAATTCGTAGCTTGTAATAAAACGCAAAATATTACACACAAACTAAACTAATAGTTTATATTTAAAGATTTTTTTAAACTAACCTATTGACACGATAAGATATTTGGTGATACATTTATCTCCGTCATCCCCATTGACATAAGACCAACCTCCCTTTCTATTCCTCAGGTCTTGCCCCTTTTGGTGCCCTGCACCACTTAACCCCGAACCTTAAAAAAGTTTGGGGTTTTTTTTGCTTGCAATTTATAAATCACTGTAGTATTATTTTTTCTGAGGAATAGATGTATGTGTGAATTTAGGGGTAAATTCGCATGCCATAGGAGACAGCCGTCTCCGCACATTCTATCTTTTCTCCGTCCGCTACACGATAGTTGTATGAACCTACATGGGTTGCATAGCAGGAAACATAGGCACAGCCGAACACCAGACTGTTTAAACGCCTAGTAAGCCTTAAATGGGGACTTACGCAAGTTATCTGGTCACATGGGTGGTATTACAGCCAGCCGGATAGCGTTGAACATTAACTCAGAGTAGGACTGGTATTAAGACGTTGTTGTAATGAGTAGCTGTTATTAGAGTCTAGTATGGGTCAAGGTGGTCACTACCACCCTTGGCAGAGCTTTGACTAAAACTTTAGGAGATCATGTATGGAAATTATGACGGACGAAGAATTGATTGCAAAAATCAATGAGCTTAAAGAGAAGTTCAAACCATTTACACGCACCACTATTACCAAGCATACCAGCGCATCCATTGGCCGGCTTATCAAGATGGAGCAGGAAGGTAAGATTGTATTACCTAAGAAGATGACTAAGAGTCAATCAGCCATGTTAGCAGCCAAATCATGGAAGAACTTTACCATTGGAAATAGAAGATGAACTTCAAGGAAGAATGGATAGCTAAAAAACTTAAAGAGCGTTTATTGAAATATCAAAATAAATATCCAAACTTTGATGTTGAAGCATTCATGGAATATATTTCAGATGAATCATTAAAGATGCAAAGATGGTCTCCATATATGGAAGACAAAGACATTAAAATGATTAACAAATGGAGAAGGTTTAGTAAAGGCATGTCAAGAATTGGAAGGGATGATTAATATGAGTTGGAACTACAGGGTCATGGAGTTTGATGACATTGATGAAGGGAAATATTTTGAGATTAAAGAAGTCTACTACAATCGTGATGGTTCTCTTATGGGCTACTGTGATGCTACTGTCAGTGGCGGCTCTCTTAGTGAGCTTATTGACGTCCTCAACATGATGAAGACTGATGCACATAAATCTGTGCTTAAGCCGGAAGACTTTACAGGAGGTAAGAATGACTAAAGACGAAGCATTAAAGATAACAAAATTAATTCGTAAATTAAGATGGATGATGATTAAAAACAGATGCGATGTAAGGGGGTGGTATTTTGAATAAAGACGAAGCTATACACAAAGCATTAAAAGTTTTAAATTGTTTAAACAACGACAGAGTATATGAAACCGCATGGGTGAAAGGTGCAATCAATGCGTGTGAAGAAGCACTAAAACAACCAGAAGAACCAAGATTAGTGTCATACGCACCTGATGGCTCTTCTTGCACATTAAACATTGATGGCAAGGAAGTTTATTTTAATCGTGAACAACCAGCGCAAGAACCTGTGTTTTGGATGCATGAAGTAGAAGAAGCTCCATTTGAAGGACATCAAGTTACAGTTGCGCCTAAACAAGATGACTATTACACAATTCCAATTTATGCACATCCTGCACCACAACTATCGCAAGATGAAGAGGATGATATGGCGTTTTGGGAAAGATTAGAAAGTGAGGTTAATGAAAATGGCTACTAAAGACGAAGCATTAAAAATGGCGATTAAAGAAATGACGGATGCTATTCCGCATTTAGATATACATTTTGATGATTACTTTGAAGCAATCAACGCTTGCAAAGAAGCACTAGAACAACCAACAGTCGCAGAGTTAAACGATGAATACTTGCGTGATACCGATGTGATTGGACTAGAACAACCAACGCAAGAACCTGTGGCACATATCAAGCAAGGAATGGATGGCTACCCTAAATTGGTATTTAATGGCACGTTTCAATACGATAGCATTGCGGCAAAGCAACCTGACATTGCACTTTACATAAAGGAACAGCTATGACTAAAGACGAAGCATTAAAGATGGCTTACAAAGCCGAAGAAACAGGAAATTTGCAAGATTTAATAGATGCTGTAAATGCTTTAATGGAAGCACTAGAACAAAAAGGCTTCGATGCTGGGATTAATGTGGGGAATAAAGAAAAAAGTAGCAATAATCCTAATGAAGTGGGATTAGAACAGCCAAACAATGAAAGGAAATCTATTATGCAACCTACATATTATGAAAAAACAATTGCTGGTGAATACGTCAAGGCTAGTCCGCAACCTGTGAGAATTGAACAGCCTGAAATTAAACTTGCGGATGGAATTACAGTTGAAGAGTGGCATGAGTTAAGAGAGCCAAAAGAACAACCAGCATTTGGAGAATGTGGAAATAAATCATGTGGAGGTCATGGGGCTTGCTATTGTGAAGAACAACCAGTAATGGCTATATCTCAAATGAATAATGATGCCTTGAAAAATGCGTTAAATAATCAAGGAAAGCTATCAGTCAGCTCACCACAACCACAACCAGCGCAAGAACCTGTGGCTTGGATGAAAAGTGCATTAGATAATGCTAGAGATGTTTGTAAATATCTTGACCATGATATGGTTAAAGAAGCAAAAGCCCATACTAAATTCTTTTGGGATGACATTGATAAAATTAAGGAGGATGAAGAAGCACTAGAACAACCATCGCAAGAACCTGTGGCTACTGTTGCTGTAGATAATTTTGGTAACATTTCTGTTGGTTGGATTAAAAATCCAAATCATAACGATAAACTCTACACCCACTCTCATCAATGGCAAGGATTAACTGATGATGAGATAGATGCTGAAGCATTAAAAGATGATGGTGCTGCTTACTTTGCTTTAGGTGCTTTATGGGCAAATAAAAAGCTAAAGGAAAAGAATCATGGCTAATGCTACCCCACTTACTAGAAAGCAATGGCTAGAACTTTTGCGTAAGTTATGGCAAGAGTCATTATTGGAAGCATTTTATGAAAAAGAAGATTCTAAAGATGGCTTGCCTTTAATATCTAAAAAGGAAAAGAATTATGACTAAAGACGAAGCATTAAAGATGGCGATAAATACATTATGTAATTGTGGATTACAAATTGGCGGACAGGCTTTAATATCACCTTACATTCATGAAACTGTATACGTTTGCAATGAAGCACTAGAACAACCAGCAGAACCAAGATTAGTGTCATACGCACTTGATGGTTCTACTTGCACATTAAACATTGATGGTGAAGAAGTTTATTTTAATCGTGAACAACCAGCGCAAGAACCTGTGGGCGTAGTGTCATGGCATGAAGGAGCAGTTATGGGTTCAATTTTTCCATCAAGTAATATGCCTAAAGATGGAGATAAACTCTACACCAACCCTCATCAATGGCAAGGATTAACGGATGATGAGATAGTAGATTGGTTTGAAGAATGTTTTGGGCATGATGACATAGCTGAAACTACAATGTGGTTTGCTAAAAGACTATTGGAAGCTGTAAAGGAAAAGAATGATATTAAATGATTTGCCTATCAATCATGAGCTACGCAATAAGCCATTGATTGAGATAGGTGCAGAGTATCAGATTAAAGATAGCAAGATGTGGAATAAGGTAATGCCAGCTTTTGGTATCGCCAAGAAAACATTTAATGACCTAGCCCCAGTATGGACTACATGGGATATATGGAGAGTAGCAAATGAAGATTGATATTGAATTAGATGGTAATGATTATATGTTAAGTATTTTTGAAGCTATTACTGTGCAGAACTTAGAATGGGATTTGACGCAATGGAAATTGGCAACCTATGTGCATCCTAACGATGAGAAAAACCATAAGAAACGTATCAAAGCTGCCAAAGTATTAATTAAATATTATAAAGGTGAAGAATAATGGATACTAAACATTACGAATTGCTTGGATCGTATGTAAAAGAGGCGGTTCAGTCAGGTCGTGTTAACTCAATTACTACGGCAGAATTTGGCCGTATTATTGAAAAGTATGTAGCAACGTTAGAGATTGAATATCAACGTGATATGAGGGACGCAAACAATGGAAAGGGAAATTAACATGATGACATCATTCTATGGTATGAAGCATGATGAGAAGGCTTACGCTAAGTTACTTAAACGTGTAGAGGCAATCAAACAAGCAATGGGCAACAAATATTTGTTACATGTAACAAACCACAAAACTAAAAAGGAACAATCATGATTATCGCATTATGGTCTGTAATAATTTTGTTAGCTGTTGCAATATGGGCATGTATTTGCAGTGGTCGTAATTACCAAGATAGTATTGTTAGTTTGGAATATCGCATGGAAGGCATGGTGCATAAGACTGATAGCCAAGCTAAACAGATTGAAGAATTAGAAAGATTAGTATGGAAGCACAGCTATGGCATTAGGTTTGTTGAGAGTGACATAGAAGTAGTTAAGAATAAACTTAAGAAGAACCATAAAAAATAATGTGGGTGCTATTAGATTTTGATGGCAGTCCCATACGCTATTATGATTATCCAGCTCAGGGAACAATCAAGGTAGAAGAACAAAAACTTACCTTTGATGAAATGATTAAATTACTTGGAGAATGTTTACTATGAACAAATTACTTATCGCCTTATTACTTGTGTCGGCAACGGCATACGCTGAAGACCACACAGTACCACCAGCAGGTGTTGTTGCTACTACTGACAAAGCGAAGCTATGCGTATCAGGCTACTCAGCTACAGTTAGACCACCAGTATCCTATACTAACCGGCTTAAAGTTCAATGGACACCATTAGGCCATAAACCATCAGAGTATGAACTAGACCATTACATCCCTATCGCATTGGGTGGAAGCCCAACCGATCCTAACAATCTCTGGCTACAGAAATGGGATGACGCAAAGGTTAAGGACGTACAAGAGAACCTATTACATCGTGATCTATGCAAAGGTATCTACACAGTAGAACAAGTGCAACAGCATGTAAGGACATGGAAATGACACAAGTTATCTACGATAAATGGTTAAACGGATCTCTTATCAAGCATGAAATCACAGAGGATGAGAATGGTCATCCCACATGGCGCATTAAAGATAGCTGGGTAGGATTAACGGATGATGAGATTATTGATATGTATTTTCAAGCAAACATAAATCCACAACCTCATGGATTTATAATTGACTTTATTCGTGCTATTGAACAAGAATTAAAGGAAAAAAATCATGGATAAAACAGATATTCAATTTTTATGCCTACTTGGTGTTTATATTGTAGGATTTATCAATGGTTGGCTATGTCATTAAAGGAAAAGAATAATGGATAAGATGCAGAAGCTAAATCGCAAAATGCTCAAGGCTTGGGCATTGCATAAGATAAAGAAAGCCAAGAAGCTATGGTGGAAGATGATTGAACTTACATTAAAAAGGAAAAGACATGTCAAATAGCCTACAAGATTTAGAGCAAGAAGTATTACAGTGTTGGGGCGTGACGGAAGACTTAAAGCTATTTGCTGAAGAATATAAGCACTGTGATGTTGACGTTTACAATAAGGCTTTAGGATTAGCTTATGTATACGAAATGCGGTTCAATAAAGCATGGGAAACATATGAAAAATTAGTAGAAGAACATTACAAAATGCGTAAGGAGAATAACAATGGCAACGAAGAATGATATTACTGGTGATGCACTAATTAGCCGGCCGAACTCAAAAGAATTTAATGATAACTTTGATCGCATCTTTGGTGTAAAGACAAAAGAAAAGTATGTGCCACCACCACTACCAACGGCCAAACCAGATGAAGACAAAAAAGTTTGATAAAAATTTGTTTGATGAATGTGATCCACCGGCTAGAGAAGCGGTGGTTCAGTTCATAAAAAGAGAATGGGGGCTAGACGCTAAACCTTACGATCAATATAAGATTGATCTCATCGTATATAAAGCAGATACACCAATTGGTTATGTGGAAGTAGAGCGCAGAGGATGGTGGTGGGTTTGCCCTTATCCAAGTTTACATATCCCACAACGCAAAGCAAAGTTGTTTGATACAGACATGAAGTCACTATATTTTGTAGTGGCAAAAGGTCTAAAAAACGCAATGTATTGTAACGTAAAGGATATTCTAAATTCACCGCTTGAAGAGATACCCAATCGTGAAATTAGTCAAGGAGAATACTTTTATAATGTGCCATTAAATTGCTTTATTCACGTTCAATTATAAAATAAAATAGCAGTTCATCTAGGGGATTTAAAAATGAAAACAGCACGTCAAGGATCTCCTGTCGCTGTTGACTATGATGAAAGAGACCATAAGATCTTAGAGCTTTCTGACACCATTATCCAATTGGATGAAGATGTTACAAGGCTCAATGACATTATAGCCAGTAAGCGGTGGGATGCCACAGAATTTGAACAAGACTACATTTTAGAATTAGTAAAGGAGCTAAGAGACTCAATCAAGATACTAGAAATAGACAATCAAGCACTAAGGGACAGTAGAGATATGTTTCAAAATAGGAATGCTGAACTCATCCGAACTGTAAATGGTTTAAAAAGAAAACTAGACAAATAACACCCAAGCCGGAGGGTTTCCGGTAGATAAAGGATAAGACATGAGCTTAGCTTTGAGAGAGCATCAGCAGAAAGTTATTGATGCATTAAGGGATGGATTTAAAGCAGGACACCGGTCACAGTTGCTATATGCACCAACCGGCTTTGGTAAGACAGAAGTAGCAATACACCTCATGCAAGCCACTTCAAACAAACAGAACAGATGCGCCATGATATTGGATCGCATTGTTTTAGTTGATCAAACTAGCTTACGCTTAGACAAGTATTCAATTCCACATGGTGTGTATCAAGCTAACCATTGGAAATTCAACACGACAGAACGTATACAGATCTGCTCAGCACAAACATTGGAAAGCCGTAGTGAGTTCCCAGACATTGATCTACTCATTGTGGATGAATGCCACATTGCACGAAAAGAAATATCCAAGATCATCAAGAACAATCACAAGATTAAAGTTATAGGCTTGACAGCCACACCTTTCACCAAAGGTTTGGGAGAACTCTATAGCAATGTAGTATGTGGTTCAACGACTGATAGCTTGGTGATGGACAAATGGCTAACACCACTTAAGGTTTATATCGCAAAAGAAATTGATATGACTGGTGCTAAAAAGGTAGCCGGTGAATGGTCACAGGATGAAGTAACTGAACGTGGCATGAAGATCACCGGTGACATCGTGCAGGAATGGATTAAGAAAACGCATGAAATATTTGGCAGACCACGCAAGACTATTGTTTTCGCAGCCGGTGTTGCACATGGTGAAGACCTAGCCAAACAGTTTGCAGATAAAGGTTATAACTTTAAGTCTATCTCTTATCGTGATACTAGCGAAGAAAAACGCAGGATCATTGAAGACTTTAGCCGGCCTGATACTGAGATACATGGATTGATTGCAACAGACATTTTGACTAGAGGCTTTGATGTACCAGACGTTATGATTGGTGTATCCGCTAGACCATTTAGCAAGTCTTTATCCTCTCACATTCAGCAAATGGGTCGTGTAATGCGCTCATATCCCAATAAAGAGTTTGGCTTGTGGCTAGACCATTCAGGAAATTACTTACGTTTCCGCAATGATTGGGATAATGTATATGCCAATGGCGTGAACGATCTTGATGACAAGGCTGAGAAAGCTAAGAAAGAACCAACACCTAAAGAAAAGAAAGAAGCTAAATGCCCTGTATGCAATGCGCTATGGGTTAAAGGTAAGGATAATTGCACAGCCTGTGGTTATGTGAAGCAAAAGAATAAACAGTTTGAAGCGGTAGCCGGTGAACTACATGAGATCGGTGCACCATCAAGAGTGAACCATGAAGATCGTCAGAAGTTCTACTCAGAGTTACTCTTTATTGCTCAAGACAAAAACTACAATCCGAATTGGGCTGGCCATAAGTTCAAGGAAAAGTTTGGTATCTGGCCGACCAACCTTGACCAACATCCGGCTAGTCCATCTATCAATACAATGAATTGGATTAAGCACAAGAACATAGCTTATGGAAAAATGCAGAAGAAATTATCTAGGAGAGTAGCATGAGGTTTGAAGAGTTTGCTAGGGCACACGGCTTAATCATTCGTAACGTAGTTCAAAACAGATGGGTGAAAACACCAACAGAGGATCACCCCAAATCAGACAATGGTAGTTATAAGTTCATTGGTCATGTGGGCTGGGTGCAGAACTGGGCTACGATGGATAAGCCGGCTACTTGGTTTGATGAGAATACTAAGGTGGATGGTAAAGAACGCTTTAGACAGATGCAGAATAAAGATAACCAACAGGCTGAGCTTGCAGAAAAGGCTGCCAAAAAAGCCGGC
>Ga0208253_1000177_pt1 | contig 28874 bp, 14 predicted proteins | sample CryBogCBE10Oct08_FD_184573 | JGI IMG/M metagenome (GOLD analysis project Ga0208253, IMG submission 184573) | Freshwater microbial communities from Crystal Bog, Wisconsin, USA - CBE10Oct08 (SPAdes) | ecosystem: Environmental > Aquatic > Freshwater > Lake | place: Crystal Bog, Wisconsin, USA...
GTCGTATTCCTGCCGGCGTTCAACGCTACATTACCGACTTCACTGAGCCTAAAATGGATTGGCGTCAAATGTTGCGTATGAACATCCAAAGTATCATTAAAAGCAACTTTAGTTTCCAACGTCCAAATCGTAAGAGCCAACATTGCGGTGCCGTGTTGCCAGGTATGATGAACGAAGAAACTATTGACGTTAGTGTAGCAATCGATATGTCTGGTTCTATCAGCAACAAAATGGCACAAGACTTCTTAGGCGAAGTTAAGGGCATTATGGAAGAATACAAGGACTTTAAACTGGACTTGTTCTGCTTTGACACCGAAGTTTATAACTATGTTAAGTTCACTGGCGACAATGCCGACGAGATCATGGATTATGAACCCAAAGGCGGTGGTGGTACTGACTTTGATGCTTGCTATAACTTTATGAAGGAAGAAGGCATCGAGCCCAAACGCTTCATTATGTTTACTGACGGTTATCCTTGTGGTAGCTGGGGTGATGAGAACTATTGCGAAAGCCTGTTCATTGTCCATGGCAACGATAACATTGTTGCGCCGTTTGGCCAAACTGCTTATTACAAAGAAGATTAAGTATGGCATTGGCTAGAGGCGAGCTAAATCCGTTAGGTGTTTTGGGTATAAGGCGTATAACCTTTATCCCAAAACATTTTTCTACGATTAAAATATCTAAAACCTGCGATATCAGATTATTAGATCAATGGATATCTTTCAACTTAAATAGTAGGTATAGTATTAAAAAAACTTTTGCCTTAGATAGTAATAATAAATTATCTGAAGTAATTGAAATTGGTATGGAAGATCCTATGGAACTTACAATGTTCTCTCTAGGGTGTCCGCATATTCATAAAACATAAAGGAAAATAAAATGAGCGATCAAGATCAAACACAAGTAGCAAGCCAAGACGTAGGTGGAGATGTTTCCCCTGAACAACAGCAACCTCAATTGAGCATTCAAGATTTACAAAATCTTCGTGCTGTAGTTGATTTGGCAGTTCGTCGTGGTGCTTTCGGTGCCGCAGAAGCAAGTTCAGTTGGACAAGTATTTGATAAACTTAACACATTCTTAAATGCTGTTACCCCTCCTCAAACAACTGATACTACTGCCCCAACTGCCTAATTAGAGGTACATCATATGGCAAGAGAATTAAAACACGTAGGTAAGATGAAAAACAATGGCGCTAAAGTCGTTGTAGCTTATCGTACATTACCTGGCGATGCTAATAGTGCATTGGTAATCGGAACCGGAACATTGTCCGATACTTGGCATGATACTATTATGAGTATTGTACAAGACGTCAGTGGACAACAGGCCAATGAACTAGCAGACATCCTTGCTGTTCGTAAGTTTCCCGATGGAGAGAATATTTTAGTTTCTTTACATAAACGCGGGTTACTTAAGAAGGTCCCAACAAATGGAGTTATTATGACTCCATCTGGCAACTCTTCAATTCCATTGAATGAGTTAAATCAGATTATTGCTGACCAAAAAGGTGTCGAAGTCGAAGACCTGGCAGTTAGTGATGGTACTGCTCCAAAAAGAAATAAATCTGTTAAAGACGATCCTACTCGTACAACCAGTTCGAGCGTAAATGCAGGCGAAGATATTGTTGCAGAGAGACCAGTAGTTACCGAATCAAAGTCTCCGACTTTGGAATTGACTCCTGCTGAAATGCGTAGTCGTGCTGATGCATTGTTTAAACAAGCTCAAGTATTACGCAAACAAGCAGACGAGATGGATCCTCCAAAGAGCAAGAAGAAAAAAGAAGTAGTTACGGACGCTGAATGACACATCCCGAACAAGTCTACTTAGACGCACTTAAAAACATTTTAGAAAACGGTGATGACCGTCCTGATAGAACGGGAACAGGTACACGCAGTATCTTTGGTCTTCAAATGCGTTTTGATTTGACAGAAGGATTTCCTGCTATTACTACAAAAAAACTAGCATGGAAGGCAGTAGTTAGCGAACTACTTTGGTTCTTAGAAGGCAGTGGTGACGAACTTCGTTTGAGAGAAATCTTACACGGGGAACGATATACTGAAAAGAAAACCATCTGGTCAGATAACGCTGCCGCTTCTTACTGGACAAGTAAAAAACTCCAAAGGCACCCCGGTGACTTAGGAAGAATTTACGGAGTACAATGGCGTAAATGGCGTAAGCCATTAGTACGTATTAATAAAGTTATACTACAAAATCACGATCAATTAATCGAACTCATCAACGGCATTAAAGAGGATCCATATAGTCGTAGACACATTATTACAGCATGGAATCCAGGTGAGTTAGATTTAATGGCGTTACCGCCATGTCATATTCTTGCTCAGTTTTATGTTGTTAACGGTAAGTTAAGTTGCCAAATGTATCAACGTAGTGCTGATATGTTTTTAGGTGTTCCATTTAACATTGCATCATACGCATTGTTTACACACATGGTGGCGCAAGTTTGTAATTTAGAAGTTGGAGATTTGGTTATTACTTTAGGTGATGCTCACATCTATAATAATCATTTCGATCAAGTCAAAGAACAGTTAACTCGCAAGCCGTTACCGTTACCTCAATTACAATTGAACCCCAGTGTCGATGTTATTATGGATTTCGAAATGGACGATATCGAACTAGTGGGATATGAAAGCCACGAAGCTATTAAAGCTCCGATGGCAGTTTAAACTACTAGAACTTCAATAACCCCAAAGCCCTGTGAATTACTTTGCAGGGCTTTTGCTATTACTGCTCCTTCAGATACAGATTTAGCCGCTGTGGCATATCCTGCATAGTCACTGGTAACTAGTAGATCACCTCTTTCAATATAGCCGTGAACTTTGCAAGGAACACGACCTTTTAAGGCAATTGGAGGGTGAGTTTCGTCATTTCCAGCGTCTTTATTCATTAAATAAGCAGGCTTTTTACTCACTATACCCACTACCCTTGTATCAGCAAATTTAGTGGTAGTTGTAACTTCTTTTAGTCCACCGATTACTAAAACGGTGCCAACTTCATATACAGCATCAGCTTCATAACGTTCGGCCAAATCTGCATAATAGGCCGATGTAGCGGTGGCATTTAATACGCCGTTATTGTAGTTAAACGATGTATTCACTACTGCTTGAGAGACACCAGATGAAGCAGATACCATAGGAATATAAAATGTTCCAGACGGTGCAGTAGAAACTGACAAGCCTGAAGATGATAAAGAGTGAGCGGCGGTTCCCCACAACATATATCCAGAAGTGGTAGACACTGCCGATACACCAGTTATTGGATCTGCATTTGGTAAAGTAATGCCTGCTTTTACCACTGTAAAGGTGTTTACTTGTCCGACACCTGGACCGATATCACTAGTCGAGTACGGAGCCGGAGTGTAGTTGATATCCGAAATTACCAGTACGTTCAAACCATCAACTTGTCCTAAGATGGTAGATTGTCTAACGCTTTGGTCGGTTAACTCTTTAGTGAATATCCAATTGCTACCAAGTCCTTGATTGAACGGTCCAATTGTGGTCCAACCTCCATTGTATTCGTCGTAAATTGATAATTGGTGCGAAGCAGTACTCCATACCATATTACCAGTTACTTGTCCGGTTGCTGGTCGAGATCCTACGATGTTTAAACTAGCAATACCTTTAAAGTTCGATCCGTCATAACATACGTTTAATTGTTGTGTTCCATAGTTAAACCATGTTTGGCCTTGAATAGGACTCGTTGGGGCGGTTTTATTATTAAAATTTTCCAACAAGCCAACAAGGTTTTCTTCCAATGGTCGACCGTAACCAGCAAAGTTTCTACCGATAAAAGTAAGACTGGTAGTAGTATCGTCGATTGTTGAATCTTGTACTGTAGTTAAAATAGTACCGCTGGTTTTATTTAAGATGTATGACATAATTTATTTTACCATGAAGAAGGAGTATAGCCAATTCTTGACCAAGCATTTGTTCCTGTACAGAAGTAGAAGTAAGAATTATCCCAAGCAATTTCTCCCACGTTTCCTGTACTAGTATTATGTACCGGAGCAGTTGAACTATATGTTGCTGTAGCAGGATTAAACGGAGCAAAATCAAGCCAACCAGAAGAGGCACTATAAATGTATAAACGATTATCGTCCCCAGAAATTATTTGGCCAGCAACAGGATTAGAAATAGCTGTTATGGCTGCATAACTTTGAGGAGTAACTATCAAACCTTTGGTAGATTGAATATTTCCAAAAATTGTTAATCCGTTTACAACCGTGGCCACTGATGTATTGAACGTGCCAATACTGTTACTAGGAGTAAATTGATTATTGCTTATTGCACCTAATACAACACCATAATTATCTAACAATGTAACTTGTTTAGGTAATGGTGGAGTAGATGTGTCTGTTACTGCCTGTAAAGGAACTACCCATCCAGTTGCCCCTTTAGATGTAGGAAATGTAGGGATTGTAACAAACGAACTACCATTATAAAAATTCAATGTTTGAGTTTGTGTATTATTGTTATACCAAAAATCACCTGCATTAAGTCCCGCTGGCTGTGCAGGGCCGACCGTAGCTCCGCCGGCACTTATAAAGGTCGCCGAAGTTGCGTCCCATACCCTTACTTTTTTATAAGTAGTATCATACCAAAGCTGACCGCCTTGGGGATTAGAAGGGGGCTGGAAATTAGGAGCAGCAGAATTGGTTAATAGAGTTACAAAATTTTGACTGTAGTACTGTCCCCAGCCTGCATAATCTTTACCGACAAATGTAATACTGGTAGTTTGGTCAATAGTGTTATCTGCTACTCTTAAAAAAAGAGAACCATTACTATTTAGAAGAGTATATGCCATTATCTTATCCTTAAGAACTCAAACTCTGAATACGTATGGTATAGTCAATCTGTATCATACGATTTAAACTCTTTTGTACAGGATGGAAGATAACATGAGTTAATAGCAGACCAGCACCTGGACCTGTAGGACTATAGGCTTTAAGTCCTAATTCATCAAATACAAAATTTCCTTCAGAATTTACGGCATTATCAAATGCTTGCTGTCCAGCCGGCTCGCCGAAATCTAATAAACAACTAACTAACACATCGCTGTAATAAGCGCCGGACAAATGACGTACTTGCATAAAGTTTCTAGCAGGATCCAAATCGTAAGTTTGATTTGAATCAACTACTTTGTAATATGTTTGGTTGTATAACGCGGCAGTAGTTCCAATAACATTTGGAGTGAGATATGTAATAACCCCGGTATCGTTAACGCGAGTTCCACCATTGCCAAAAGCCATGCCTTCAATCATCCCGAGTCCTTGATTGCTTATACTATTAGCAAGACTTAAACTAAAAGTTTCGTAGTTAATAGCGTTCTTTTTATCAATAAAAACTTCACCGGTTTCCGGATTATAAATTTTGATATGCCCTTGAACGGAAACACTTCCTTGTTCGTTAGGTTTATTTGGTGTGCTGGTAGTCATTTGTTTTTGTTCCATGATGATATTTATTCTAAATTATAGATCCTTAATTTTGAGATTTACCGTAGAAATAACTATCTGGTAAAACTGCTGGACCGTCCCTTAAGAAATTCGCAAGAACTCCTGTGCTAGATGTTAACGAAACAGTAGAAATTTCTGGTGTAACTATATTATTCCAGACAGAATTTACTTCTTTCATAACAATCGTTAATATTGCTCCAGTAGTTAATGTTACTGTTGCAGTATTTAATGTTAACACCTGTGTGTTAGTATTAATTGAGAAATCTGCAGGATGCTGACGTAGTCCAGAATCGACAAATCCCAAAGTAGCAGTTACAACATAATTCGTAGTAGGACCGGTTGACCAGTAAATTTTATTAGTGCTGGTAACAAGATAAGTAGTGCCTGTTGAAAGTTTTGGTAATGTCGAAGCGGTTCCAGTTGATGTAGAATAATCAATAACAACCTGAGAACGTCCTGGGGCATACACCCAAACTATGCTTGTATCGGTAGTAACATATGCCGGGCTACTTGTATATTGGAGATCTTGTTTTAAAACTGAGTAAGCATTTGTTAACGCTTCAACATTAGGATAAGAGCCACGGATTTGAGATTCTAGAATTCCATCATATGAAACGGTTGTATCTTGAGAATACGAAACATCCTTACGCAATGGATATCCTGCATAATATACTTGAACCTGGTCGACTGCTCGATGACTTGCAGTACTAATTGAATAAACATAAGCACCGTTAACATAAGTTCCGTTGAATGGATCGTCAGGATAATTCTGCGTCAATGATTTCCAAGGAGAACCAATTAAGGTAATACCATCGCATCTAACTGTAGATGATGTTATCCAATTCCAGCCTTTAATCGTCGATGTACTAATCGAATAGGTATTAACCAGCGCCGCGTTTGTGTAAGTATTTTGAATCAAGAATGTTTCTTTATAACCTATCTCAGGTCCAATCTGCAATGTTTGATAGGATCCTTGATCTATAACTAAAGTTCCTATTGCCACCGATGCGGTTGTCGATCCTGTTACACCTGTTCCACGAACACCGCGACGAATTTGACCTAACACATTATTTTCATTTGTATAGAATTCGATCAATTCACCATCAATTAAGATCGTTCCTGGAATATTTGCAGCTCTATTAGGAGGACTTAATACAGAAGAATCCTGAACATGTATCTGAGTAGATGTTGTATATAAAGGTTGAGTTAGATATGTAGAATTTGGATTAGACAATCTTGTATAGGTTTCTTTTCCTAATATATCTTTAAAAATTCTATAACCCAATACTCCCTGAGTTGCTGACGGGCTTGCAATACTCATAATTACTACAGTATCGTCGTCGCCAATGATGTACGCATCACTGAGTACAATAGTTCGATGGTCTGGCAATAGTTGGAAATCGATACCACCAACTAATCGTAATGTTAAGGCGCCTACTGCACTTCTATTCACAGTTACCCACACATAATTTAAATCCATTGCAGGTCTATTGAGTTTAAATGTTCTATAAGGATTTCCTCGGAACACTTGAGTCTCAATACCCATGTTGTCTTGGTCATTGTATGTAGTAATTGTATAAGTGATGTAAGTTTGGTTATAATAATTAGGCGTGAATAATATGTCTCCAGCAGAATTTATTATGTAATCGTAGGTATACTGTTCGCTGTTATTATAAACATAATGCGATAAGAAATTGTGCGGCATCATTGCTTCAACAGCAATAGTGTCTCCAACACCAAATGATTTGGTTATTGTTACATTATTATCATCGAATGTATAATCTTGACCCAGTTTTAGTTGAGTGCCGTTTATATAAACGTTGGCATTATCGCCGTAATTTGTATCTTTTACAAACGTTCCAGAAATATCGTTAATTTTATATGCTGTAACATTAGTAGAAGTTACTGTATAATATGTAACACTAGGAGGCAATAAAGTTTTTGTTATTCCTGTATTGTTGTCTGTTGCTTGAACAATTGCTTGAGCACTATAAGGACCAATCTTGCCTAACGGTAAATTAGTATTGATATATGTACCTGTGTAACTATTGTTAGGATCCAAATATGTTATATTGTAAACGTTTATAGTTTGAATATTGACTTGGTTGTACTTGTTATTAGGTGCTACATTATCAAAGAACCATGCTTGTACTGAATTTACTACATAAGGGTTTGTATTAGACGTTGTTGTAAGATTATAAACAACAACAGAAGCACGGTTATCAGTAGCAGATGCAGGTGTCAATGCATAATAAGGATCTGTAATCGAGGGTGTTGAGCCAAGAACTCCGCCATTCAATGTTACATAGACACTGGTTACTTCATTATAACTTCCTAAACTGACTACTTGAGTGGTTGTAGATCCATGAGAAGCACTTACCTTTTTATCGATAATGCCTACGCCATCGTTAACACCGTCGCCGACTCCAACAATAGTATATGTTAAAATTCCATTTACAGTAAGTCTAATAATTAAATCATATCCGTTAATAGTGTAAGTACCGTAATCTGGAGAATTAGGAGTATATATCAACTCTTCACCGTTAAATGACACAGCAATGCTTCCAGTAGTAGTTGGAAGAACTGGCAATTTAATTACAGCAGAGCTTGGATCGTTAGCGAACACGTTACTCGATCCGGTTAATACTGTAGGTGATGAATACGGATTTTTTGTATAGACATCAATACCCAACGTATCAGATACTAATCCTGGAACTACTTCTTCAGGAGCCCATGCAGAATTAGGTGTTACAAATCCGTATTCACCGTCGATAATTAAATCAGTAGGATTGATTCCCAAAGCATTTACTAAAATTCCACTATTCCAAGACGGATATTGTACATCCAAAACTTCCATTCCAGAATATTGATAAACAGAATCGTCTATTTGACTTGCATTAATAATTGTATCAGGAATACTTCTTCCATAAGTGTTTGACCAAACAGGTGCGGAACGTGCCACAATACTACCATTTACGGAGGTAGCTGTAGTTTTTATTGTTGTTGTTCCTTCGTAGTACCCGCCCATTTGAACTCGAGGATCATCAATACCAATCATTAATTGATTAGTAGCGGTGGATATCATTTGATTTGTAGGTTGATAGAAATTTTCTATACGTTCTACCGCAGTCATTAACGATATACTCTTCTCATAAGAGAATATAATAATTGCACCAGCAGCTGGAACTTGATCAACATTGAGGAATATTAATTTAGAATATTGTTTGTTATATCCGTTATATTCTTGTGTATAATTTTTAACTGTATAATCTGTAGGTAATACATATTCTCCAGTTACACTCAGACTCATTTTATATCTATTAGGTTCCGCTAACCAGCTTAATGGAAATTCAACAGTAATTCCATCACCAATAAATGTATCTGTTACAGGCAATACTCCAATTTGATTTTCAGGTGTAACCCTATCAAATACAATTGTTTCTGTCATTTGACGTACAGGAACAGAGAATATGTCATTCTTTGTAGGAACTTCAGACACTATATATGATCCTCCGTCTATAGGAGAATAGTTTTGAGGATTATTAAACCAATCGTACGGTATTAAGCCATTGGGGTGGGGTCTGTCGTAATCTAGAACTAATGTTTTAGATACTTCTGTATTACTAAAATTAGTTGTATACTTACGAATTTTTGTTCTATATGGTTTAATTTCATTTATGAAATCTTCATAATAAGAACTATCTTGTAATTTGTATACCGGTGGCTGATTTAATTTTTCTGCATAATTGGTTAAGTTAATGAACGAAGTTTTAAAGGCCCAGTCAATTGTGTGTTGTTCCGAGAACGCATATTTAATTGCTGTAAAGAATAACTTATTCCAGTTTACTGACAAGTCATTAATGAAAATTTCATCTTTCAACCCTGCAAGAATAAACTCTATTTCTTTATTAGGAGTTTGGTCATACAATGTTTGATTATATGTATAATTTTCATCCCATCCGTAGCTTCGATTCCACAACGTATCTAATAATTGAATTGTTCCGTTTTGTATATATTGTATTTGATAGTTAGTACCAAAGTTACCAACTGTACCTGTAGACAATGCTTGAACAATTATAGAATTACCATCTCCGCGGTTATTAATTTTAATATATTGTCCTGGTCTAGTATCAGCACCATAAATTTGATCAACTTCATCAAAAATCAATGCAATGTCTTGATAAGGATTGTATGTAGGCGCTACCCAATCAACAAACTTCCAATACAAAGTTGTATTATAGCTTTGTGTTTGTACTCTTGTCCACTGATTGTTTTGATAATCATAAACTGTCCATCCGCCATCGTAGGTATCATCTGCTAACACAACCGCAGTAGAAGTTGTGCCAGTGATTAGGTCTAATTCATAATTATCCACTACCACTGTATACCCTGCTGGGTATGGTTCAATTTCGTTAAAATTCAATAGAGTGTAATTTCCTGTTATAGGAACATCAATAAGAATATCGTTTACAAAATTAACAATATTATGTAATGCTTCAAATCTATCATTGAATAGAGTTTGTTGAGGACGAATACCAATACCAAATTTTGCTCTTGCAGATAAAGAAGGATCAGGAACCAAGGCTCCAGTTGCGGTATTACTACCGATCAAACTATCAATCATCTTACGTTCTAATAATGCAGGAGGGGCACTTGTTTCATCTCCCTCTCTCATTAAGACCCATTCTGTATGTCTTGGTATTTTACTATTAGTATTGTCAATAGCAAAATTTAAACTAATTTGATCAGATCGCAATTCATTAGAAATGTTAGATAACATTAAAGAATTACTGTCGATAATAGATGCAACTTCTAGATCTGAGGCTGTTGGATTTGCAATATAGTTTGCAACAGAATAAGCACTAATTCTACGATTCGCTGTAGCAGGAATTACAACCTTGTTCTTGACCCAGAAGTAATACTTATTAACCAAACTGTTTGTTGCAGTATCATATACTTGGTTAACAGACAAAGTACCGTTGTCAACAAACTTAGGTTGGCCACTGATTCCAGATGTTAGTCCAGAAGTTGTGTCTGCTTGAATAGCCCAATCGCTAGGTAGCAATGAAGATTCGACCCACTCGTAGACATCAATACTAGCTCCTGGGAATAATTTACCCCAGTTGTTACGACGATATTCTAAATCACCTTGTTCATACCATGTGAATTTTGCAGTGCTTAGATCCCACCACAATTGTCCAACCTGCACAGACATCCATGGAGTAGACGGATTAACGTTTGTTCCTGTTCCACCGATACTATAAATTGCTGGATCGCTAGGTAATTGGTATGTTAGTTCTGCTTGAGCAATGCCAACAATTTTTCCCTTGATAGGATCAACATAGTCATAATAGTTGACAATATCATTTGCAACGGTATCAACCAAGCATATTTTTTGTACTTTGTCTACCAAAACTAAATCATCTTGAACTCGAGTTTGCTGCCAACCGACAATAGTAGGATCATTTGCAGTAAACTGATACACCGCACTTGTAGCAGAACTAATAGTAGATGTCATTCCGCCTGGAGCACCGACAATTACAATGCCTTCGTCGACAACAACAGAAGTTCCGTAATTTGTGCCTGTTGTTATTTCTTCTTGTGAATTAATCAATTCTTCACTATAAACAAATCTAGTATCTCTACGTGAATACATATAAACAGAACCAGACATACTTTCTGTCTCTGTAAATCGTGTAGTATTCAAGTCAAATGTAGTCGAGTGTCCGTCGAAATAAGTTATTACATTTGAATTAGTACCTAATGCAGAAACAACCAAGATATTAGTTTCTGTATTAAAATCCATCGCAACACCAAATTTCATTTGAGAACCTGCTACTGGATTTGTGATAATAAAATCAGATATAGGAACGTATTCGCTACCGTTATTTTGATATATTGCAACTGCACCTAAACTACCATCAGCATTTAACACATTAGGAGCACCTACCGCAAGATAACTTCCATCCTGACTCAGTGCCACTGATTGTCCAAAGTTAGTTGTGGTATTGGTGAACGGAGATAGAATATTATAATGTGAAACAAAAGTAGGATTATTAGAAGGACTTGTTGTTAGATATATGTAAACTGTGCCAGAAGAATTATACCCCGGAGCACCAATCGCCACGGTTTTTCCAATTTTATCTGTAGCGACAGATGTACCAAATCTAGAACCAGCTGTGGTTCCGTCTACAGATCCACTATATGTCGAACTAACTGAATTTGTGCCTGTTGTAATTAAGTATGTATAAACTGTACCAGTGCCTGTGGGGGCGCCGACAAACAATACACTCTTATTGTAGTTAATAGGAACTATGTTTACACTCGAACCAAAACCCCAACCATATGTTGAAGTAGTGATTGTTAAATCTATAGCAGCCTTACCATATTGATCAATGCTGGTAACTATCACTTCACCGCTGTTATGATTAGCACCAGGAGCGCCGCCAAATATCAATCCGTAACCGGCAGATCCGTATGGATTTGGATTATATGCAACAGAATATCCGTATAGATTTCCGTTGCCCGGAGTGTCGGCTAATTGATAATAAGAAAGTGGAGATATACTTCCGTTTTCTAATTGGTACAATCCCACGTTACCCGATACATAAACTCCATTATTGTCTATGTTAGAAAAATAAGGAGATCCTATTGCAAGTACATTACTTCCTTTAGGTTTAGAAATACTATATCCGAAACCCACATTATCAACATTTAAGTAACTAAATGTAGCGGTATTAGAATAATTTACTATCTTTTTGTATACAGCCCATCCGTTGTTGTCAGTTCCATTTCCGCTGTCAACCCAGATATTTGTTCCAAGGTCATAGCGATATAATATTTGATCAGTAGGCATGTCATCATATGTAGCAACACGAATTGAATCAAATGTAAACAATAAACCTGGACTTATTGGATCTGGAAAATCTATAGAACCCAAAGTACTAGCAACTGTAAATTCAGTTTTACTTGGCACTGCCTGAATAGTGTAGATGCCATCAACTGTGACATCAACGTCAACAACAGAAACTAGTTGTCCTACGGATAAATTATGAGTGCCGCTAGTTATGAATGTTATCTGACTGTAAGGTTGCGATGCGACAACACTAACAATGTCAGCTGATTGGAAGGTGTATCGCAGAACATCCCAATTGCCGTCTGGTGTAAATCCTAACCAAATAGTTGTACCATCTTCGATGATATCGTTGTTAGCGATGTCTAGTAAACTATCTCGGTTATATGCAGTCGAATCGACATCATCGAATCTTACGTATCCACTATGCGGTAGTTCAAATACATCTGTAGATGTTGTGGTTGCTACCTTAGGCAAAGTACCGGTACCAATAGTTAATTCATTAGGAGTAATGTAAGAAATCAAAGAATTGTTTTCAGGTACAGTATCAACAAAACTAACAATTTGTGGATTTTCTACAAACGTTCCTTCCTGTAACGGAACTTCAAATTCATTATACGTTGTAAATGATCCATATTGTCCAACTCTAAAAGCCCACTCTTCTGTAAACTCAATTTGACTATTCAAGTTTTCTAAAGAAGCAGAAGCTAATTTAAGAATAGGGTTTGCTGTTCCTTTTTCTTTAATAAATCCTTCGTAAAACTTATATTGACTAACTGGGTTACTAAAGATATTATTCAAATATGGACGTGGTGTGTAGCCTGTTAAGTTTTGTGCAGCCTGTTGTATACTTGCATCGAAGTTATCAATATCTAAACTATAATAATCATTAAATTGATTAATTTGGAAATCAAAGTTAGGAAACAGCCCGGCAGTCGGAGCGGATTTTAATACATTCCATTGATCAAATACAAAGCTCTGTGCTCCTTGAATGTTAGATTTTGCACTATAATATTGTCCATTGAACAATACTACATCACTGGCAAGATAATTTTTATAAGGAGTCCAGTTGACTACTTTAGCTTCATCGTATAAGAAACCTGGGGCAAAGAAATCTCCGTTCCAGTTGGAAGTTCTAAAACCAACTAGCTTCACACGTTCTTGACGTTCACCTGTTTCAATATCATAAATGACATCACCAAAAATATCAGTGTTGTCAAACACCATACCGTGTTCTTTTTGTATGCAAAGTAGTCTTGCAAAATATATTCCATCAGGATTATTAATAACGTTAATCTTAAATTGGCCGTTTTGGCGTGTTATGAATAAGTTACTTTGAGGGAAAGGAGTACCATCTGCTCTTGCAATATTGTAGTCGTAGAACTTATCAAATACATTATTAACTACAGAATTATTAGATTGGTATGTTAATTGATCGGCAAATGGACTCAATGTAATAACACTATTAGATGTCCAGTTTTGAGTACTCCAGAACAGGAATTCTCGTCCGCTTAGATACCAATCAACATTAGTTCCTAATTCTTTATTAAAATTGTCAAATACAAACCCTTGGTCGGTTAACCAAGCGCCGTAACCAACAATTAAATCGTAAAGATCTTGTATGTTGTTAAATGTTGTTCCATAAGGAACTTGCACGGCGTTTTTATTAAACGACGATGCTGTTTGAACAGTGGCACCCCCGACTGTAGGCAATGCCGATAAAATTTGATATAAAGAAGAATCAAATACAGCTTCAGCGGCATGACTAACAAGTACTCTGTAGAAGTTATTACCGTATTGAACAATTTGTCCGGCTTGATAGAAAATATTAGCCGAAGCTGCTCGTGCTGTAGTTGTATCTAAGGAAGTTAAATTTGTGGCGCCAATAGAACTTGCAGATGTCCATACAACATAATTAGCACTAACACCGCCAATTGTTATTGTAGGTGTTGTTGAATTTCTAACAGAAGGATAATATGTAAAGTAAGGATTTTGTTGATCATATCCTCTAATTACATAATTTCCATTCAGGCGTTGTATAATAATTCCAGAAATTCCTATACTCTTTATTGGATTACTAGTGTTAAGAATTAATGTATAATTTTCATTTGGAAGTACTGCACCTGGTAAGTTTGTAGTTGGTTCATAAGCATCGATAATCACTTGTAAAGTTGATTTACTTACGAAACCGCCTACCTTATGGAACAGGTTAAAACTAGCATATTCAAGATCTTGACGTAATTCTTTAATATAATTTTGTGTTCTTTGTTGACCAATTTCACTAACAAATACGCTATATCCGCTTGTAGCAACACCATTCTCGCCGTGGATAGGCATATTTTCTAATTGTAAGAATGTATAATTAGATCCATATGTCCACTGTCCTGCAACATTAACATTCATGTTATAAGGGTCATACATTAATGAACAATACGATGCGGGTTGAGTCAATGCTAGTAAGCGTTGAAGTGCAAAAGGCCAGTAGCTACTACGGCGCCATGCTGTTTCAGCAGGTCCTTGATCACCAAATACCCAATTATCTTGTATAGAAGCAGTGTCTGGTTTATTAGATATTAATCCAATTTGACCAGGAGTAAGAAGATTTCCGTAGTTATCTACAGGCAATATTTTTGATAAACCTGTACGAGCATACAAAGGATATCGACCTACTCTTGTACCTTGAGCAATAATACCTTGTTCAATATCACTCCACATATTACCATTACCTGAAGTATATGGAGCGGGACCGTATTCACTTTCCCACCAGGAAGGCTTGCTTGTAAATCCTAACATTTCCCAAGGATTAGTGTGCGGTCGATCTGTATCGTAGAAATATTTAAAGATAGCTCTCCACGACCCACTAACTGTTATTCCTGTGCTGGTAGATGCACCTGGATAACGCAAACCAAGATAAACAGAATTTTTATAATTCCAGGTTAATTCGTTTTGCAGGTCTACTGTGCTATTAGTGGTGTAATTAATACCATAAGTTCCAGACCATTTGATAAAATCTTGTTGTAGTATGTCATTAATTTCTGTAAGACTATATGTGCTTGTTCCTACAGAATCTCTAAATGCGCCAGGGTTAGAAGAATTTACATCAAATAAATTTTGCTTATATGCTATTTTAAGATTATTATAAACACGACGTTCGTATTCTAAAATAATTGCATCTCGATAATCTCCAAATGCAACAGTTAAACTTCCGTCGTGGCCCTGAATAACATTTACGGGACCATTGGCGTATGTATTATCTGAAATTATTTGAGGCACGAAAGAAGGATACAATCCTAATTTAGTAGGCGTTGGAGGAATAAAATTGCCGTGTGTGTTGCCGTAATCTCTAATTGTAATAACATCGCCAACAGTTAACGGCGTAACAATAGATATACCGGCATCATACTGATCAAATATATAATCTCGATAAACGGCTAGTTGTTCGTTATTCAAATATACTAGAACACTTCTATTTGAAACTACGTTTAAATTAAATTCTGAAGATGTTGGATAAGATACTGTGCTGGTGTTGGTTACTGTATAAACTAAAGTAGTTTTATCAATGCCGTATGCCAGCATATCTGACAAATAATAAGGACTTGTAGATGTTCGGCTTAGATTAAAATTAGTAATAATTGTATCAAGAGCAACTGCAGGATCAGATACATCACTTATTGCAGATGCTTGAGCTATTAATGCTATTTTAAATCTGTTATATGCATCTGCAGATTTATCAATAGCGTCAATTACACTATTGGTTTTCTTACCAATAAACATCATAGGGAACGACATTGGATTATTGCCGTTAGCAATCAATCGAGTATTCGTTGCTGCCTGTTCATCTAAATCAGATAAAGTAAAATTAGTTAGGTTGCTGTTTAATGGATTATTAGCAAGACTTAATGGAATATCATAATAGCCCGAACTATTAACTCTAATAGACGGAGATACTAATTTACTCCACACATTTAAATATTGATTTCCAAGTTTAAAGTAAGTGTTACTGGTAGGAACATTAGTAGTTTGATTTGAAGATTCTGATATTACAATTTTACCTGAACCAAAATAATTTGTAAACAAATAACTTCCAATAGAAGAAATATTACGATAATCAACAGTTAATCCCAAGACAGGATCAACAGGATTACTTTCGTTAATACTGTATCCAAATATTTCGTTACCAGAAAAATTACTTAGATAATAATTTCTGTTAGAATAACTTATACCAGCTTCATCAAATAAATCAAATAAAGGTGCTTGATTTGTATTTGTTTTTTGTTGTGCTTTCACCCACAACGAGCCATTATACCAAACTGTAGTACCACCAAATTTTTCGCCTCGCAGTACTAAAATAGATTCATTCAGAGCAGGCAAAGTATCTGTAGTTGGTGCTAATGTAACTGTATAGGTTCCGTTGATATTAACAAATTGAACTTCGTATATATTATTTTGTACCGTTGGATCAGCATCTTTAGTAAAAATAATACGTTGACCGTGTTCAAGATAAATGCCATCTACCACATAACTGCTGGTGTTTGATAACCCTACGACAGGAGTTCCTGATATTTTTAAAAATGCATTTGTAGTAACATTGTCAATTAGATCAACTGCTTGTCCGGCAGTCGACCCGTGATTGAACAATTGTAGATTAGCATTGAATTCTATAATAGGTCTTTCAGCACGTTGAAGAGAAGGTAACTTAATATCTTCTTTATTAATTTCGCAACTTGCAATAATTACATCTTCACTAACCCAACGATTTGCTCTAGACCAAGCGTTTCTATCTTGACTAGCTCTATTGATGGTAATGTATTGCGGATCGATAGGCATGTTCCTATCGTTATCATAACCAAATGTATCAAAATTATCAGTATCAAAAAACTCCGGTGAGTATTGAGCCGAACTTTCAGGAGTAGTTAATTCATTGAATGGAATAAGAACAACACTGGTGCCAGTTCCTTCTACAAAGTATTCTTTATATTTGTATTCTTCAGAAACCCCGTCACCGCTAAACGAAATCAACATACCGTTTAATAAAGTAATGTTAGTTCCGCTAACCGAGACTACGGGAGTAGGTACTCCGATAACACGATTTAATACATCTAAGTTAGGTTGATCAATATCGATTAAAACCGGACCTTCTGGTAACCAGTAGTACTTTTGATAATTTGTAAGTTTGTTCCAATCAATTTGAGGATAGTATGGATATACCTGACTTCTAAACAATCTATCAAAGTTATCTATTATGCCGCCTTCGACTAGAATCTCGTTGGCTAAATCATCGATAGCAACTACATCTTGAACAACTCCGTTAATGTCTTTAGTAATTAAAGCAGGTTCTAATTGATATGCCTGACGTAACGGACTGGATTCTTGAATGTAAATATCACCTGACTGATATGTAGGTGTAGATGTAGACCCAATATATGCATTCAACCGTTCTAACTGTGCTGGTTGTATTAATTGATCGATAGTGCTCGATAAGAATTTACTGTTCTTATTAGTTTGTAAATATGTGGGTAATAAATTAACTGACTGTACTGTTGATGTTGACATTATTAATTTCCGCTAATATTTAATTGTGCCGGTGTGGCTGCGGAAATAACTTGTATATTTGCCGCGGTTGCTCCGCTAATAAAAATCTCATTGCTTTGACATGCAACTTCGTATAAATTTCCAAATCCGCTAGATACAGGAACAAGCAAGAAGTTAGTAATGTCAGGTGTTAAAATATTCATAATATAAGTTGATAGTTCGCTAAAGTAAAAACTTTGTCCAAAGTCCCAATTTTCTAAAGCAAAGAAAGCATTGATAGCGTTCAATACTTGGCTTCTAATAGCGTTGGCACTTAATACACTTGTAGGGCTTTGTACTACTTTAAAAGTTGCCTGTAAATTTGTATCGGCTGCATTACCGAATAATATTTTATAAGATGCAGGTTGATATACTATTTGATCGCTAATTGTTTTAATAGGCTCTAGCACTGACGAATAGTTATTTGCTAAATCGCTAGTTGTAGGCGGAGTAGGTTTAGTGCCGCCAGAACTCAACCAATTTCTAAATGCCGCATCGTAGTCTGCTGTTAACATATAAACATCAATGATATTGCTTTTTGCAGGATCAACTCGAACATCATTACTTGGATTGTGTTGGTATTGGAATTTCAAATTAGCACGACCTGGAAGAACCGTAGGAGTTCCGTTAAGCATAATTGTGGCGGTACTTGTTCCGACAATATTATTAAATGCATCAGGATTTACTATTTGACTGAACTGTTGACTATTTTGATTTTGATAATTACTGATTAAAATAGTCGAAGGATCGATATATCCATCGGGCTCTACAATTGTTCCATCTATTTGCCAAACATAGTCCGCAGGTAAAGGGAACCCTTTAGCTATACCGTTAGTATTTGTATTAGAAGCATTTACAGATAGAATGGTAATTTTATCTTTAACAACCGTGTTGTTTGTATAATCAAAGTTGATCGAAGAAGTGTCTACATAAAAACCTGTTTGTTCAGCACTTTGAAAAATAAACTGTTCTTGTTTAGATACAATACGATATTTGTTGTTGCCAACATTTATGAACATTATTAACCAACTTGCATCTAAATTAGTATTACTTGTATCACTGGCATAGTTAAACATTGTCGAAGGGTCTACAAAATTTTGATTCAAATCTGACCCTGGGATAATTGTCCAATTTCTTGTATTAGGATTAATTGTTAATCCAAATGTTAAATTAGAAGATACTAAATTAATAAGATTTGTTTCAAACGTATAACCTAAATTGTTGATATATGCTGGAATTATTTCTACTGGCAACGCACCATTAGGAATTACATTTGTAAAGATAACAGGACCAGTACCGTCGCTTAAATTACCAAGACCGTTGTTAGATCCTGTACCAATAACTTGTTGAACAGTGGTCCACAAATATAAAGAAACTGTAGGATCTTCTGTAGGAGTAACTACAGTAAAATTACCATTGGCATCAAAATATTGTTGGCGATCGTATATATCTTTTGGTGCTTGGAATTTAATCATGGCACCAGGAGTAATATAATACAAGATATATGGCAATGATGAGTAAGATGGTCCAACTGCCGCAGGCGAGGTCAATCCGTTACTAGAATTTACAATAGTAAAATATCCTCGGCTTTGTCCAGCAACTACTTGAGATTGAACCCATGCATAATCTAAAAGATTTGAAGAAATTACAGGTTTGTAAGATCTATAGGCATCTAGGTAAAAAGAATATAATTCTGAACTTGCCACAATGGGGTTTAGTTCATTTTTAAATGTGGCCCATATGTCATTTTGTGTGTTGAAAGAAAATTCTGTTGTTGAAGTAGTTAATTTCTTAGTTAAGATTCCATCATTACAAAAAATATTTGTTTGACTATATTTTCCGCTAACGTCACTAAGTTCAAAGTATTTGCTAATACCACTGCTGATGCGATTAACACTATGCACCTTAAGAACGTTAGTTGTATAAGTCAACGGAGCAATATTATAGTCCTCTGCGGTGACCATACGATTTTGTGTATAATATTGCTGAGGTGCATTTTTTTGAATGGAAATATTTGATTCAGTCGCTGAACTATTGCTTACTGTATATTCAAGATTCAAAATTAGACTCAAAGTTTGATTGATTCCAGATTTATCAATATACGGAATATCAACTGTAACGCCTGTCAATTGTTCAGGTTTGATAGTATAGGTAGATCCGTTACTTTGACGATAGAAAATTTGAAATTGCCCTGTAGGAAGATTTCCAAAATTGCCATCAGAAAAGTTTAAATCAATTTGATCTTGATCTCGTGTTGTAATACTGTATAAGTTTCTATTTTTTAAATTTAAACTATTATAGATAACATTGTTTCCGCTGATTCCTGGAACCCGTGTCCACAATGTAGAATAATTTCCGGCAGGATCTAACTGCCATAACCACACATCTGTGTTATTAATATTACTAACATTAATGCCTACAATCTCATTAGGAACTGGATTTGCTATGGTAAAATTACTAGCTGCCGTTGACCCTTGTTTAAACATGGCAAAGAAACCAGATGAAGGACTGCCTGGACCCTGATTGTCATTTTGATATATAAGGTTAAAAACATTTCCTGGCAATGGAGTATCTTCGTAGACAAAATCTTTACCAGAGAATGTAGACGATACAACTTCAAAATTCATGCTTGAACCATTAATGTTTTGACTGAATTGAAAAATTGGAACGTCTGTGTTAGAACTATTGATAGTGTATTGTTGAGTTAAAATTCCACCAATTGTTCCGCTATCGTTGGGAGTGCCAAATGCCATTAACCCTGGCATTGCTGTATTAAGAATTGTTATAAATTGTTGGTACCAGTTAGCATTAGTTGGATCATTCCAGATAACCGGGGTGTTTGCTAAATTATTACCAGTTGCATCAAATACATTTCCAGTAGTTGTTACGGCAGAAATCTTTAACATACCGCTAGCTGGTACATTACGTTTAGGAACATAACTCACTAATTGTGCTAATCGCAGTATACTGTCACGACGTTGTGCTGTTTCTAAGAAGTTTTCACGGGCATTTAAATCAACACGGAAACTTAAATTTTGACCAAGGTAAGCAATTAATTCAACAAGTGCAATATATTCACTACTTTCAATAAAATCATTAAAATCTTCAGGATAGTTTTCTTGAAGGTAACTGATTAAAATACGACGGAGAGTGTCAAAATCGTAACTTTGAAATTCTGCGTTGGGCAAAGACTGAAATATTTTTGTCCAATCTTGATTAAGTAATAGTTGTGAATTTGTTGCTGGAATGGTCATATTTTTTTACTCTATACCGTATTTATTGTGAGTATAAACCACGCAGATTATTGTAATGTCAAACCAGTTTCGTGATTAAAATCTAATTTCATTGATGCGGACTGATCTGTTCCGACCAATTGTAATGTTATTTCAATAAGATATCCACCTGGTTTTTCATTCACATTCATTAACGTAGGAGTAACTCTAGGATCACTGGTGCAAATAGTTTGTATATCATTGCTTAATAAATCAAAGATTTCATCTGTCATTGGTTCCATAATGACGTCCCATATTATTGAACCAAACGTAGGTAGCATAACACGCTCGCCTTTACGAGTGTTAAATTGATTGATAATATCTTGTTGTATTAATGCAAAATCGTATAATTTAGAGTTAGTATTAGATATATCAACACTGCTAAACCCAACATAAAATTGACTAGTTTTAGGAGGTTGTTGATAAACCGCTGATGCATTAGAAACTGTAACTGATTTGTATGGCATGATATACTATTTATCGTCCAGTAATACTGGTAGATAACGGGGCTGTGGTTATTGGATTCCCTGAACTATCAGTAACAATTGTGCCATCGCTAGATCTTAAAGGTGTTCCAGCGTTAGGTGTCGTTGAAGAAGGAACTATAAAGTAATTAGGTTCTCCTTTAACTATACCAACTCCTGCTGCCTTTAAGACATTCACTACAGAAATTCTGCGTAACGACGCTGTGTACGCAACACTACTTGGAGTAATCGATCCTGAACCAGTTTGATCAAGACTCTTGTTTTGAATATAAATTTTATAATTAGGATCCGATGGATTATTTGTAGCAATAACATCGTTAGGTCCTTTGAATCTAAATGCAGGATAAAAAATAGTTACATAGACATTGGCAATAGTTGGTTTAGGAACTTGGGCACTTGGCCAGCCAAATTGTTGGAAGAATTTCTTAACATATTGCATCTGTTCAGGTCTGGTCATTTGCGCCAACGCCGCGGTAGTCGTACCTAATCCCTTAGCTGTAGATTCCAAGAACTGAATCAATCCTGTTGCAGATCCTAGTGGGTTTTTAATTGCAGGATCGTACGTTCCGCCTGTTTCATTCCACATAGCACCTAACAAGTCTAATGGGTCAAAATTAAATCCTTCAGAAACAGTTTTAACCGCTGTTAAGAATGGTTGATCTGTGCTCCATGGGAATCGTTGACCCCGGACAGTTCCTTTATCAACACCTGGGCCTGATTGGGCAGGATATGGAGTGTTTGTAGTATTTGTAGCACCTGGAGTAACATTACCATTACTGGTTCTAACACTAGGTTCTGCGGTTGCATCTGTGTTTGTTATTGTAAATTGCGACGGATTTATATTTTCATGCTGATCCCACGGTTCATGCATTGGAACACGTTGCATAATACTTAATAACTTACCACTGCTATTATAGAATTGACTATTTGACCAGCCTGTACTTGTAGTTTTTACATCAATCGCAAACTGCCCTAACCCTCGTGCCTTTGTTACTGTAGGTGCCTGGGCTGGAGTAGCAATGGTTGGAGATGCAGAATTCATGTTTATCAACGTAGAACCATTTCCAATAGTCACTGACTTGTTGGCTGTTAATGATAAATTTGTACCTCCTGTAATTGCTACAGGGCTTTGAGAACCAGAAGATATATTAAATTGACCGCCTGCACTTAAAGAACTTACTCCAGTAGCAAGAATATTAGAATTGCCTCCAGCGGCTAATCCAAAGTTACTCACTACATCTACATTAAGGTTATTGCCGGTGTATAAATTAAAGTCGCCAACTGCTGTGTTGTAAATGTTAGTACCAATTTGATTAATATTACCCGACGAGTTTATATTAATATTTCCAGCCACTGAAGCACCGTCACCTACGTTGGTTGCAATATTAAAATTACGACCCGCTTCTAAGTTAAAATCTCGTTCTGCACGTAGGTTAAAATCGCCACCGGTGTGTATTGACACAGAATCCTGAGCATAGACATCAATCTTGCCCTGACTTGTTAGTTCTATCCAAGCAGATCCGGCAGCATTACCTATGTAAATTAAATCAGCAGTATTATGTAATAATATCTGATGACCAGTTCTTGTTCTAATTCTAACTAATTCGTTTGACAGATTTCCATTAGCATCAGTGTATCCGTCATCCATGACAAACGTAGTTCCACCTAATCTGCTTACTGGTGCAACTGCATTTTTATTAGGACCGATTTGTTTCTTAGGAGCTGATGCGCTATTATCCAGTGGGCCAGGTGTACTAATACCATAAACTTGACTAGGAGTTTCTCTACGTGCGCTACTAGATGTTACGCCGCGAATAGTATCCATTAGTAGACCTTGTCGTAACAAAGCATCTGCAAAAGGATGAACTGGTTTAGGTTTTTGATCTATTCTAGGATCTTTTAACAGTTCTGTCTTTTTGTTATATTCAGCAACAGGTACGTTGGAGGTTCCGTATTTCTTTTGTTGTGCCGCTGTCATATTCGAATTTTGCGAAGACGCAATACCAGGTATCATGTAATTCTGATATGTATCTTGAACACTACCCATCCAATAACATTGATTAGGATCTTCTTGGGCAAAGATTACCATGACCCTACTACCTATGTCAGGAGGGATCATCCAAAAACCATAACTCTTTTGAACATCGTTGAAGTTTTTAGCATCGCTGCCTTCATATTCAACAGATGTCGCACCACTGAATGGGCTTAGATATTTTGCAATATAAGTCTCGCCTGATATACTTGGATCGTTTTGTAAACCCTGAATCAAGGAAACTTCTAATCGTCCCATCTTAAGTGGGTCATTGTGATTAACAATTACCGCAATAAAAGGCCCGGAGTTTCTTGGCGGGATTCTTGCTCTTTCATCAAATGACATATATTAATTACCTTAGGTTGGAATTGCTGAGTTGTTTGTATTTAATAATGCAGTTACTAGGGGACTTGTAGAATTATTACTGTTACTTCCAAACCTCGAAACGACCGAGGCCGCGTTATTTGAAAAGTTTCCTACGTTGGTATTAATTAAATTTTGAGTAGATTCTATAGAAGCATTAATACCTGCTGCCGCATTAGCCAATTCAACTGAAGACCCTAATCTACCTGCTTGAAGTGAGGAGCCTATAGAATTTAATGCTGAATTTTGTATGTTTAACGGATTAGATAAATTTGCAGGCGTAATAGGATTGCCGCCTATCCAACCTGCATATGTAACACCAGGAACTACAGGTGGAATGGCAGGTAAGTTGGCAATTGTATCAGCATTTAAGTTATTAATCACAATACCTTGTTTAGAAGCAGATTGTAAATCAACATTTTTTGGTATACTTGCTGCCAGTCCGGCAAGGCCTCCCAATAATGTTGCCGCAGTTTTTCCTCTTCCGTTACCTAATAAACTACCAAGTAACGCACCAGATATTGCCCCAGTCAACCCTGTAATTCCTTGTGGATTTATACCAAATTGATTAGCAATATTGGCGGCTGGATTACCATTTAGAACTTGTTGAACATTTTGTTCTACTCGATTTACACCACTAGTAACTGCCTTTGCAATATTAGTAGAAGCCAACGCTTGTGTTAAATCTGCATTAAGGCCGACGGCTACTCCTGCGGCCAAAGTTGCGTTTGCTGATGTTGCACCGCTTATTACCTTTTGTGCGGTAGTAATTAACGATGCCGCATTAGGTACTAATGCTGTTTGAGCACCGAACAGGGCGGCGGCATTTGCGCTACCAAATATAGAACCTTTTGTAGGTGCTAATACACCAATTGAATTTTGTGCTCCTGGTACAGCATTTAAATTTCCGCCAAGCCCGCCATAATTTTCAATAGAAGTGTTAGGTACATTAATTAAAGCAGATGCGTTAATTGCCTGTGATACAGGAATCGTTGTACCGTCACTGGTTACAACAGTGCTAGGCGCACTAGGTTGTGATGTATCTGTTGTTCCTTGATCATTAGGATTCTTTATTGCACCGTACTGTGCATTTAATGGACTTGCTTGTTCGTTAGAGTTTTGCGGTTGTCCTGGCACTCTAACAATAGTTAAAGTTTGTCTAAATGAGCCGCGTTTGAATTCGTGTCGTATTTCAGTTACTTGAAATAATCCACTAAACCCAACAAGATCATCTTCAAATTGTGCAAAACCATTATTGTTGCCATTTATATCTATAGGATTTTTAAAATTAATTAAAATGTCAACTTGTCGAACACTTTGATTAACAACAGCATTTTTTGATTTACTTTTAACAGGAACAGCATTACCATTTGTGTTATCACTAAGGAAGTATGGATCTCCCAAAATAGTAATTTCTCCTGTAATCATACCAGATTTACTACCACCGTATATCAAATCATTCATAACTTTTCGAACTTGCTGCCATGGTTCTAGAGTTTGATCAGTTGAATTAACTGTATTTCCTGGAGCATTAGAGGAAGCATTAAAAGTTTCTGCTTTAGGTGGTGTTGGAACTCCAGTTGAAGCAGTACTAGGTGTAGTTTGTTTGTTTACGGGATTTACAGTCTTCTGCGGTGCGGCTTGATCACGAGCAGGCAAAATCTTAGATGCGCCCATAGCTCTAGGCATTTCTTCAAAAAACAAATTATCAAAATGAATTTTAAAATCTAAAACATCTACATTCATTCCTGTGTAGATATAATTGTAAGTTCGTACAGCACGATTTTTAATAAGTTGTTTAGAGATAACGTTTCTTGCCAAGCCTGGTAAAGCGGTGGTATACAACATAGGATATTCTAAAACCATGTAAGTATACTTTTTATAAGGTGCATTTGTTTCAGGATTAATACTATTAGGTATTTCTGTTACTCGAGGAACTATGTTAAAATACTTAATGTTTCCATTTTTATCAACAAATGCAGACGGGTCGCCACCAGAATAAAATGCTTTTAAAGTGTTACCTATATAAGAACTATCCATAATTACAGCTCTTATAATAGATTCTATAGGTTGTCCTGCAGAAAAATGTCCAACTGTAGTTCTTCCAGAACGAGATATATCTTGATCAGTAGGTTGTTTCAAAGAAGAAGATACTTGATATGCGGTTCCTTGATCCGTTACAGGTTTAGATGGCGGAGTTACATAGTAATAGGTTGCGGCGGCAATAGAATTGCTACCGCCAATTGCTTTACCGTTACTGTCAATCATAGGATTGCCGTTGCTATCAGTATTAGGAAAAACTATTTCATAAGTATCATGATTTCCAGATGCACTACTTTTTTCTTCATCAGCTTTTAAAATTTGTTCGTTACGTTGTTTAACTAGATCCTGCAACATTCCATAAACATTAGCCCCGCGTATTGTCATCGATCTAGGAATTGTAGCAACAGATTTTTTCATTGTAGCTTCACTAACTGGAATGGCTGCTACTTTGTAAACTGTTCCTCTTTCGTTAATGTCCAACTCTGCTTGAATAATTTTAATTGTAAAAACTCTTGTAGCATCGCTGATTAACACAGGATCTGGAACATCACCAGTATCTGGATACCCATAAAATTCCATAATCAATGCATAGTTACCTGAAATATAATCAGTATACCCTGCGCCTAATGATCCAACTTGAAGTGCTTCAAAGAATCCATTAATACTGTAAGGCTCCACAACATCAAAATGTATTTCTGTTGGTAAACTAGTTCCACTAGCACCTGTAAACTTAAAAATTGATTTAATATCAACGTTGTCGATATACATATCAAATCTACCAGGACTAATTCGATTAAAAGAACTTATTAAATCATTAACTTTTTCAGCAGTTTGAGCATTGTTTTGTTTTTCTGTTGCGGCTTTGTCTGCTGGCGGTGCATTGTCTGAAACATTGTAATACGGATTAAATCCGGCTGCTTCGTTTAGTGCCGTAGTATCTTTAGAACTTGCGGCTGTTGTAGGAGGAGTTTGTATGGTTTCGTTTGGATTTGCGCTAGGAGACATTGATCCAGGTCTCTTACCTTTATTTGAAGCAATAATAAAAGAAGGTTTAGATGGATCAAATGTCGAAGGATTATTCAACTGCGACTTAGTCATAGTTGCTAATGTAAAATTATAAGATACAGATCTATAATTGTTTAAAATATTTGCTGGCGGAATACTAGCCTGAGCATATGCGGCTAATTCTTCCGCAGTAGGACCACCTTGACCTGTGGATCTTCCTGCATTTCCTACTAAAGTTGTTCGTTGCGCGGCACCGTTATCTTTAACGACCGATGCTGGTGGAGTATTGATAGGAGGTTTTGTTGTACGTCCTGGTGCATATTGCCCTGTACCTGGCATGTTAGGCTCCTAATGTTGTTTTTAACGAACTTAATTTAGGCAGATAAATCTGTATTCCCGCAGTCATATCAAAAATAGGATCTTGTATTACGTTTGGATTTCTCATAGCAAAGACCCACCATAGTTCAACTGTTTGATACAAGTCGAACGATAAAAGATCTGGCCTAAATTCGTAGTTCTTAGGTAAGGTATATAACAGGTCATCTGCTTCTACCGGGACTTGTCGCCAATTAATTACATCTAGATATCCGTTTGCTTGACTAGTTGAGTAGTAAGGGCTTAAAGAATTATAAATTGCCATTATAAAATTCCCATTGTTCGTTGAGAGGCTCCTCGATTTAACCAAGAAGGAACCGTTGCATCTAGCATTTCCTGTCTACTGTACATAGGTTTGCATGATAAGACCAAAGTAGACTTAGTAGGAACTGATGCTTGTTTAAAAACTGAATCATTAATATAGTAGTAATCTACATCTGCTGGCAAATCTACTCTAAAGTTTGTAACAGCAATAGGAACAAAATCTAACATAAATGTTCCGTATGCTTGTAATCTGCATATCGGCGGAGGGCTTCCAGCTAAATTATCAGATCCGCCAAATCTACCTTTAGTTAATGCTCTTAGCAAATGTATGGTGGAAAGATATGTTATAGCATCACTATCATTTTGGACCGTAAATATTCCATTTATGCTTATGTCACCAACATAGCTACTTTTATAAAAGTTAATAGAAAAGTTACTGTGTAATGGCATATCTGAATTGTAGTCAGCTTTATGCTCAAAACTAATTTGAGGGGTATAAGGAAAAATAATACCGGTTAAAGGTTTTAAATTATTTCTATACCCCGAAGTAAACGATGTTTGATATGAAGGTGGAACTAATATTTTAACTCTAGTATCAATCTTATTTCCATTAGATCTAGTAACCGTAGTTTGTTCTGGAGTAGTCTGTGATTCAGTTAAGTCTTGAGCAGGACGGGCTGCTCCTTTAACTGCATCAATTCTTCTAGGATCAGTAGCGGCAAATGACGCTGAAGATTGACCTGCACCTGCACCAACAATAGGTTGCGTGGCCACATTGGGAATAGCTGTAGCGGCGGGATTCAACGATGTTGCTGGGTTCAACTGAGAGCCTTGTGTAAAGGGCATAAATATTATTCCTTGATATCTTATTTACCATTAAATAAAGTGCTAATATTTTAAATATTTGGTTGACACTAGCAATTTCCGTGCTAAACTAAAAAAGTTAGGGAAAAATAATAACAATATGACAACAACAACTATCGCGCCGACCGGCAGAAAGGTAAAATACTTAAACAATAGAGACTTATTAGCAGAAATTCATCGTAGTAAATGTTCATTTTCAAGTTTTTTGCAACCTGAATATCAACAACACGATATCATTTTAACAAGTCTCGACAAGGTAAACATTAGAACTATAGCAGAT
>Ga0208253_1000179_pt1 | contig 28756 bp, 30 predicted proteins | sample CryBogCBE10Oct08_FD_184573 | JGI IMG/M metagenome (GOLD analysis project Ga0208253, IMG submission 184573) | Freshwater microbial communities from Crystal Bog, Wisconsin, USA - CBE10Oct08 (SPAdes) | ecosystem: Environmental > Aquatic > Freshwater > Lake | place: Crystal Bog, Wisconsin, USA...
CTAGTGTTCTGGCCAGTTCGGGGATCTTCTAACCTGGATAAATGAACCATTAATGTTGTTTTTGCTACGCCTTTCATGATGACAAACTCCTTGTTCGCGGAAATTATCACACAAACTCGCCTGCTGTGCGAATTCATCTTGAATGGCTTTGATCCGCCGTCCAAGTCATATGCGTAACCCCTGGAAAACAGAAGTCCCCTCAAGATACGAAGTCATTTTGTGCAGGGGTTACGCATATGACTTGGGCAGGGGATCAGCAAACAAAATCTTCATCAGGTAGCTATTATCCATGGCAGCCATCTTTTGCTTTCTTCTGATGCTTTTTTTGGTGGGTTCTTTTTTTAAAAGATTCAGAGCCATTTGCCTGAGAAGAGAACAGTTTTTTGCCGATTCTTCAGCCCATTTTTTGTCGCCATCCTCGTTCATCGTCACATCTAAACTCCAATGTAGCTTGTTTTCAACGTGCCAATGATCGCGGACTTTCTCGTTAAATTCTTTGGCTGATTTTTTTGTGCTGGAGATGTAATAGCGCGTCTCAGTCGAGGTCACTCCAGTGGACCGAATCTTTCTCTCAGAGCGGATCCTGATGAGCGCATGAGCTTCCGGCCAATCTTCTTTCGGGAAAAAACTCACCTCTTTTTCTAGATAAAGAACCCGACAGCATCTGGATTCATCTCGACCGTGGACATTCTCTTTTTTTTCGGTATGCTCGCTTTGGGGCAATTTATTTTTTTCTCGTGTGGAACTTCTTCTAAACAATTCCTCAGTCGCTTCATAAAGCCCTTTCTGATTTTCTTTCACCGCCAAGAGATAATCCCCCTTTTTTTCGATCACCTTTTGAGCAATGGCCGTCTGACATTGCGTCGATACTTACCAAACAGCCCCGTAAATTGAGTAAATCTAATAGTTCAGGAATCGCCGTGATCTCATTTCTCCTCTGTAGGCACTTGACCTAAGGACATAGACGCACCCGTTGACCAAGCGTTCACCCTAGGAAGCGCTTGAATTGATTTCGATCGATTGAAGCTTCCGCGAAGGGTTTTTCCATCTACACAAATCTGATCTTTTTCGATACCGAGACTTTCTTTTACTTCCTGAGTCCAATCGATAAAAACTCTTTGAAAGCTCTCAAAATCTAAAATACAAAAAAGCCTTCTCAACGTGTCATGAGAAGGAATACCGCCTTCAAGATCCAAAAAACCCCTGAGCCATTGCTCTTTAGCTTGGCCGTAATCTTCTATCTCGGTCCAGCATTCACACCCACTGATCACCGCGCATACCGCGATAAAAAGGACCTCAATAAATTTATGCCTAGTGTTCTGGCCAGTTCGGGGATCTTCTAACCTGGATAAATGAACCATTAATGTTGTTTTTGCTACGCCTTTCATGATGACAAACTCCTTGTTCGCGGAAATTATCACACAAACTCGCCTGCTGTACGAATTCATCTTGAATGGCTTTGATCCGCCGTCCAAGTCATATGCGTAACCCCTGGAAAACAGAAGTCCCCTCAAGATACGAAGTCATTTTGTGCGCAATCCTTAACTGGGTCACCGATCTTGAGGGCAATACACTCAACTCTGAGTTTTTAAATTTAATCAATTGTATATATTTTAAAAAATTTGATATTTTAGGTGTTTCATCCCGAGAACTTGCAATTCTACTCGAATAGCGAATGAAACAAGCAATTTCATTTTATTTTCTTGAATGGTGAGAAAAAAATATGCTCTATTCATCAAATCATTATCAATCTCGACAATCCTCCGCAATGGGTGAGCAATCGAACAAAATTCATTCAGTATCATTGAATTTTTAGAAAAAATAGAAATTTACTTAGTCCGTCCATCATAGTAAATACCATTCAATCGAAAGATACTGAGGAACCCTGGAAACTTCTGTAAGCAAAGCTTGGGGACAGATCAATGACCTGGAAAGACATCAAGTCTTTCGTAAATTTACTTGAAAAACTCTACGGTTGTCTCCCACAAAAAAAGAACTTAAATCGTATTTAAGTAAACTAAACCACTCTCTGAGTCTTACTACAATACGACTCTGCAAGCAAAGGTCTAGTCAAAGAAGCGGCAGATCTCAAGATCCGAGAGCTATTCAGTCTTGTTTCATGAAGATTCCTGATAAAACAGATCAGGTTGCTGGATCAAACCCTTGCACAACGCCTTCAAGTACTAAAGTTTTTAATAAACTATGAACTTCCTTTAAAAAATCGGGTGTCACTCGCAATTCTAGCTCCCGAAAAGGAGCCCCTGTTTGGAACTTCAAGGTAGAATAAGAAAGCCATCCTTCATAAGACTCAAAAATAAAATACACATAAGCAGAATCTTGTTTTTTGACACGAATCTTCAAAAGAACCGACTTTTTATTCATCAATTTCATAGACTTTTTTTTGATAACGATTTATTCTGGGGTGAGCCATGAATAGAAAAAACCTCATTTTAATCGCGTTTTTTTTGATACATTGCGCTTTCATTCCTGCCACCAAAGAACATACCACGCCTCCGAAATGGGAAGGAACTATTTCTGAATTAAAAGAGCCAGAACAGGACACTGGGACTTCGCTCCAAAAAGCACAATCAATGGAAATAGTTGCTGTCACTGAGAAAACAGAAGAACCCCTGCGCATTCCCCTCACCGCCCATGATCCCGAATCCGGGTTTGATATAGATGCCTCTACTGAAGCATTCGAAAGAGCACTTATATTCTTTCAAGCAAAACACCATCGGGAAGCACTGGATCTTTTTTCCCAGTTTTTAGAACAATTTCCTGAACATCCTCTCGCAGGCGCTGCTTTGTTTTATGTCGCACAAAGCCATTTAGCAAGAAAGGATCATCCTCTCGCACTGAAAAGTTTTCAAAAAATTCTCATTTCTTATGAGAAAAGCAATCGTATCGCAGACACTTTGGCCTCTTTGAGTATCTTAGGACCATCCCCACTCGCAAAAAACTACCGTGAACTTTTAACTAGCTTATTTCCTGGTACCCCCCTGCTCAACCTTGCAAAAACTCAAGGAGCCCCATGAAAACGCTAGGGATCCTCCTCATAGCAAACCTCCTCATGATTTCCAAGCTTGAAGCGCGTTCTACCGAATGGCAACTACTTCCTCGTCAAAAATCTTGGGAAATATTCAACATTCCTTACAATACCGGTGTGGATGCACTGGGTTTTGATAAAAAAAGCAAGATTACCTTTCACACCAAACAAGAAAGAGAAACTAAATTTATCACTTCAAGTCGTTTCATCAAGCCTTTGGGCATTCTCATTGGCTCGAAAACTCCAAGCAATTTCTTGGGATTAGGCGATGACGTCTATATTGAAGCGAAGAACCATAAAATATTAACAATTCAAAACAGTTATGCTATTACCAAGATGCCTAAACGTTTAAATTTTAAAGAAAACGATGAATCAGCTTTTGCTTACCCGATCCTTGGAAAAGTAAAAATTTTAAGCAAAAAAGATAATATCTATGCTGCTCAAATTACCTCATTACTAGATACGGTGAAACGTGGAGACACCTTGTTAGAACTACCTCCTTCTTTGAAAATAGTCCCTCCGAGTGTGGGAAAAAATAACCTCACCGCAGAATACATCTCCACCAAGTACCCCTCCAAAAATCCTCTAGCTCAGTATCAGGAAGTCTTTTTAAATAAAGGAAAAGAAGACCTCATTGAAGTAGGAAACCTCTTCCATGTTTTTTTATATGAAGATCCCTCCAATGAAAAAACGATAACCTCTTCTGATTTTATTGTCCAAGGCTCCATCCAGGTCATCCAGGTAGATGAACATACCTCTTTAGGCATGATCTTGAAAGAAAAAGACCCTTTAAAATACACCGGCAAAGCCATTTTAGTCACAGACGCATCCGAACTAAAATCAGATTACACCTTAAGTGATCATCCTATCCCCGACGACGATTTAGATCGTTTAGATAACTATGATATCCACAAGAAATTAGGACGTACTGATCGTGAAGAACTGAAGCAATTAGAAAAATTAGATCAACCCCTTTAAAATTTACGCTCACCCGTTTGAAGAAAATGCCTCCCTGAAGAGGGAATACGCCAAGGAATACCTCCTAAAATCAAACTGAAAAAAAGCACCCAAATAAGCCATTGTAAAACTAATTTTTCCATCTAATGACCATCCCAAATCTCCATCATCGCTAACCAAAAACCCAAGCCTAAAAGGGCCATTAAAGAAGGTGCCACAAAGATAAAAAGAGGTTTCAACACACGTGTAGGAAGAAGCATCAGCTCCCTCTCAATCTGAGCGTGCATATCTCCTCTAAAAGCCTCCAAAAGCTCTTCCAAGCGCTTAAAACAAGGCCTTCCTTCTAAAAGACTGACTTGGATGCTTTTTTTGATAGAAACCCCAAGATCCAAGATGAGCTTTTCCAATCCAAAAGATTTTGAAACCAAAACACTTGTCCAAACAGAACTCCCCCAGAAAGAAGAAAGCTCGCAAGCATGGACTTTTAAAAAAGCAACACTTTGAATCCAAGCAAGATCAGCGGGAGAACCCATCCGTATCCAAGCAAGTAGCCGTTCTGCGGCACACTGAGAAGCAAGCATCCAACACCGAGCACTTTTTTTTAATCCCCCCCACCTCGCCTGAGAAGCCATCAGCAACATCCAATAACTTCCACACAAACAGCACAAAAAACTAAAAATACAAGCTGCCATCCAAATTATCAGGTTTTCTTGAATCCCAGGCACACTCAGGTAGAACAAAATCCCTACTAGTGGAACTAAACCCGAACACAAAAGAGCCTGTAATACCGCTTGAGAAGCTTTCGCATGAGCGTTCTCTAAAGCAAACTCATGTGCCATTGCCAGGCTCCTTAACCTCTGCAAGGTAGGAACTAAAGAAGCCCCTGCTGAGCGAAGCTCCTGGATACTCTTTACAGACAAAGACTTCCAAGGCTCCTCAAGTTTTTCGAGCAAAAGCCAGCGATCAGAAGTAGGCACGAGCCCTGTCATCAGGGTTTCTTCAATTTCTTGAAAACTTGCAATCACCCGCGTGAGAATGCGTTTTTGCGCATTCCTACCCAAAAAAAACTCAAAAGCTAAAAACTCGCGCAGTAAAGCTCGAATGCCTAAAAAAAAGAAAGAAAAAGTGACTATCCAAGCAAGCATGGAAATGGTCAAAGCAAAAAAAGCGCCAACTTTGGCAAGATTCTTGAATACCCAAAAATGCATGAATTATCCTATCTACCGTTGGTCTTTCCGAACACAATTTCACAAACTCTGGAATATTTCTCAACCTCCCGACTGTTTTTATCTGCAAGGGTCAGAAGCAGGCCTTCAGCTTTTAAGTAAACTTCCAGAAAGAGGTCTGGCAGTCGTAGGAACACGCAATCCTCACACCCAATCTCTAGAACACTTAAAGCAATGGATCACACAATTACGCCATTCCAACCTCATTATTCTTTCAGGATTTGCACGAGGCATTGACGGTTGCGCACATCAAGCCGCTTTAAATGCAGGTATTCCGACTATTGCTGTTTTGGGAGCGGGATTTTATTCCAACTATCCTAGCCAACATAGGCAATTACGTCATCAGATCTTAGAATCCAATGGTCTTTTAGTTTCAGAATACCATCCAGAGACGGAACCACGGCCCCATCATTTTTTAAAAAGAAATCGTATTCTAGCAGGATGGTCACAAGCAACTTGGGTCGTTCAAGCAGCTCAGCCTTCAGGAGCCCTGAATACCGCTTACTGGGCTCGCGAACTTGACCGACCTTGTTTTGCGGTCCCAAACTATCCAGGAAATCCTGATTTTGCAGGCAACCAAGTCCTTTTAGATCGAGACCATGCTTTGACATTCTGGGGCATTCATAGCTTAGGAAGTGTTTGGCTGGAGCTTGCCACCTGCTGAGGTGTTCAAAAATGTACACCCTTTTCCTGTCTAAACATCATCCTGCTTGTTTGATTTTACTCCATCATATCCTCTCGCAAGAAATTTCAGGTACCAGAAGCTGGTCAAAAATGAACGCCTTTTTTAATAAAAATACCTGTTTGACATCCCTTTTAAGCTTCGCTAGTATCCCTTAAATCAAGGATAGGAAATCTATTTTGCATCTATTAAAAAAAGGACTAGTCATTGTCGAGTCTCCTGCCAAAGCAAAAACCATTCAAAAATACTTAGGCTCAGACTACCTCGTAAAAGCAAGTGTAGGTCATATCAAGGACCTTCCCAAAAGTGGCTTAGGGGTAGATACCACCTCTTTTGAAGCAGACTTTGAGGTGCTCGCTTCCAAAAAGAAAACGGTCCAAGGCTTAAAAACAGCAGCTGAACACGCTTCTGCACTTTACCTGGCAACAGACCCCGATCGGGAAGGAGAGGCCATCGCATGGCATATCCAAGAAGAGCTACAAGGCTCCCTGGTCTATCGAGTTCTTTTTCACTCAATCACAGAAGAGTCTGTGCGAAAAGCCATGGCTCATCCACAAGCCCTGAACTTACCTAAGTACCAGGCACAGCAAGCAAGAAGGATCCTAGACCGTCTCGTAGGCTACAAAATCAGCCCCATTCTCTGGGAGAAAGTGCGCTGGGGACTTTCTGCTGGAAGAGTACAATCCGTGGCATTGCGCTTTTTGGTCGATCGCGAGCAAGTCATCGTAACCTTCGTCCCCCAAGAATACTGGACGATCCACGGAGAATTTTCTCAAGAAGGAACTTCCTTTCAAGCAAAATACTTCAAAATACAAGGTAAAGACCCCGAGCTTCGCAACGAAGCTCAGGCGAAAGAACGCATAGAACAACTTCAGTCACTGAGCTTTAGTGTCCAAAAAATAGAAAAAAAACAGCATCTTCGAAAACCTCTTCCTCCCTTCACCACGAGCAAACTCCAGCAAGAAGCTTCTGTCCAATTCAAATGGAATGGGAAGAAAACGATGGCAGTTGCTCAAAGGCTTTACGAAGGAGTGAACCTAGGAAAACGGGGAACCCATGGATTAATCACTTATATGCGAACAGACTCCACACGCGTAGATCCTCAGGTTCAAGAAGAAGCGCGAGCATTCATTCAAACCCATTATGGAGAAAGGTACCTTCCTCAAAAAAAACCCAGTTATGCTACCAAGCAAAAGGCACAAGACGCTCACGAAGCCATCCGTCCTTGTACCCTGAAATGGCCCCCAGAAAGCATTCATTCAAGTTTAGATCCAGAAGAAGCTCGCCTTTACCAACTGATTTGGACCCGTTTTTTAGGATCTCAAATGGCTTCAGCAGTTTACGACAAAACAACGGTGGACCTCAGTGCTACAGACCCCGATGAACAACTTCACACATTTAGAGCACTAGGATCGGTACTGATCTTTCCAGGATTTTTAATCTTAGAACCCAAGAAAATGCAACAATCAACCACCCTACCTGAGCTTCAAGAGAAAACTGCCGTCTTATGCCATAAACTTGAACCCTCTCAACACTTCACAGAACCTAAACCGCGGTATACTGACGCTTCCTTAATCGAGGAACTAGAAAAACAAGGCATCGGAAGACCCTCTACCTACGCCTCCATCCTACACGCGCTTCAGGAACGCAAGTACCTAGAAAAGCGTGAAAACCACTACCATCCTACTTCCTTAGGGAAAACGGTCACTGAACTTTTACAAGCATCCTTTTCCGAGCTTTTAGATGCAAAATTTACCGCACAAATGGAAGATCAACTGGATGCCATTGAGGAAGAACAAGCCAACTGGAAACAAGTCCTCCAAACTTTTTGGCAATCTTTTGAAGCTGCCCTGAAGCTTGCCAGACAGCAGATGAAAAGCATGAAAAAAGCAGAAGTGGTGACCTCTCTATTTTGCCAATGCTCTCATCCTTTCGTGGTGAAGTGGGGAAAGCATGGTGCTTTTTTAGCCTGCTCTAATTACCCGGTTTGTCAGTGTACCGAAGATTTCGTTGAGGAAGAACCTGGGAACCTAAAAATTATCCCTAAACCCGTCATTGATCAGAGCTGTCCCCACTGCCATCAGAAACTCACTTTAAAAAATGGAAAATTTGGAAAATTTTTGGCTTGCCCGAACTATCCTGAGTGCAAGTTTACCCAAGTGCCCAGCCTGGGCGTGAAATGCCCTGAATGCTCTTCAGGAGAACTTGCCCAAAAACGCTCTAAAAAAGGACACTTTTTTTATGGATGCAATCAATGGCCTCGCTGTAACTTTGCTCTTTGGGACCCACCCATTGCAAAATCTTGCCCCCAATGTCAATTTCCACTTTTGATCGAAAAAACGACACGACGTGCGGGACCCACACACCGATGTTTTCAAAAAGGATGCTCTTACTTTGAAGTCGTGGAGCACATCAGCTATAGTCCTCCTTCAGAAAGAACGAGGCTTTGATTTTATCTTTGATCAAATAGAAACTTAGAGCGTATTATCATTGATTCATTGCTACTTTGGGAGTAGATTTCGGAGAAAGGAAAGAATATGTCGGATGCTATGATAAAACCGAGTCATGATCCTTGGAGCACAAGCGAGTTGTACCGCAACTCTGTTTTACAACTTCAAGAAGCTGCAAAAAAGATGGGACTTGAACCCGATAGCCTGGAAAGACTCAGATCTCCTCAAAGAGCTCTGGTAGTCAGCATTCCTGTCCGTATGGATAATGGGAAGATTCAGTGCTTTACAGGTTATCGTGTACAGCACAATTTGAGTTTAGGCCCGGGAAAAGGGGGGATTCGATTTCACCCTGACGTCAGTCTTTCTGAAGTATCCGCTTTAGCTATGCTCATGACTTTTAAGTGCTCTTTAGTAGGACTTCCATTAGGGGGCGCAAAAGGAGGCATCTCGGTAGACGCAGGGAAACTTTCTGCAAGAGAGTCAGAGGCTTTGATTCGACGTTATACGAGTGAGATCGACAGTATCATCGGCCCTTACCAGGACGTTCCTGCTCCTGATGTGGGCACAGACTCTCGGCATATGGCTTGGATGATGGATACCTACTCCCATAAGCGAGGTTACGGTGTTCCATCCGTAGTCACAGGCAAGCCTGTTGAAGTAGGAGGTTCCTTAGGAAGAGCAGAAAGTACAGGCAGGGGTATCGTTTACGCGGTAGACCACTCTGCAAAGCACCTCAGAGCCACGAGTAAAGATGCTCCCAAAATGGACCATACGACGACGGTATCGATTCATGGATTTGGAAAAGTAGGAGCTGTGGCTGCAGAAGAAATCCACAAATTGGGAACACGCGTCGTTGCTGTCAGCGATGTGACCGGTGGGATTTACAATCCCAAAGGATTGAATATCTCCAAAGTCATCAAGCACGTTCAAGACCATCAAAGCCTGAAAGGCTATAAGGAAGCAGACCCCATCACGAATGAGGAGTTGCTGGGAATTCCTGTGGACATTCTCATTCCTGCGGCTATTGACGGTGTGATTACTAGTTCTAACGTTGATAGAGTTCATGCCAAGATCATCGCGGAAGGAGCCAACGGCCCTGTCAGTTCTAAGGCTACGGAAATCTTAGAAGACCGAGGCTGTTTTTTGATTCCGGATATTCTTTGTAATGCCGGAGGGGTGATTGTTTCTTACTTTGAATGGATCCAAGGTCTTCAAAATTTCTTCTGGACGGAACAAGAAGTGAATCTGAAGCTTGCTCAAGTGATTGAAAGTGCTTTTGAGAAGGTGATTCAGGTTCGCGCTCAGCACCGATGCGGGATGAAGACAGCAGCATTGATCTCGGGCATTGAGCGATTAAATCGCGTTATGCAACTTCGAGGTTTATTTCCCTAATCCCTGACCCCAATGCAAGAGCGTGTTCATCGTCGTCGGTGACGAAAGAAACATGACTTTTGCAGCTTAAGGATGCTCCGGAGGTTTTGAATCTTCCTGGAGCTTCAGGTGGTCATCAGTGATTGTTGCATTTAGGCGGGATGGATATTTCAGAGCTCTGCAAAAAAGATCATCCGGGTCTTGCACTCGTGCCCATCACCGCCTAAACAACCGCAGAATCTGCGGTAAGAGTCTTAAAAAAAGATCGTTTGATTTTATCCCAAAATTTTTTGATTAAACTGAGTTTACTCTGTGCTGCAAAAAGACTGCTTTATTCTCAAGATCCACCTCTGATCACGTCTCCCAACTTTTCATTAAAATCAATTGCGCCTTAGCTCCAGCAAATACAAGCAAACTTTTTGAACACGAAAAAGGATCTTAGTCTCGTCTTTTAAGCCCAGAAATGCTCTTAATTCAAAAATTAGATACGCAACGATTGAAGTCGATACACGCATGATTGCGGCCTCCCAATAACATGAAGTGAACATGGATCGCTATCGTCTCAACGTCGTTCCTATCTACTCAACCTCCTGAGAAGACAAGAAACATGAAGCAAAATACATCTCATGAAAACTAGATTCTAATTTTTATTCCACTTATCGAAAACCCAAACACATTAGACTTTGTAGTCTTGATCTTAAGGGCTAGCTCATGAAACTCGAAATCCCTCAGGAGAGCCATTCAAGGAGAAGCTTTTACTTCATGACTCAAACCCTTCTGCTTTTTTAAAAATTATCTCAGAAAAAGTGTATCAACTATAAAGCCCATTCTCTTTATGTCATTACAGAAAAAATACTTTAACACCTAAAATCAAGCTTAGACCCTAGCATCCATCGACTAATACCATCGTTCTTCAGATCAAATAAAACAAAATCTGCCCAGTACTTGATTTGGATTGTCAATTTCTTATAAAATTATGGAAGCACAGCGAGGAAGAATGGAAGTCACCAGAATAGACAAGTTTTTCGATGATACCTCGAGTAATCTTCTTGAGCTTTTAAAAAAGATTCCGAAAAGCATCTTGATGCAACCATTAAAAAAGAACCCGTTTCATATTAATCCCGTTGAATCTATCATTTTTTTGTTGATGATAGAAATCCTCACTCACTTGACCATAAAAATTTACTTTGAGGACAATTTCAAAATATTTAAGCATTCTACTCAAAAAAAAATAAAATTAATTGAAAAGTCTTTCTCAGACGAAAAAAAAATTAAATTCTAATCAATGATTGACGATAAAAACCTAGCATGAAAAAGAAAACAATACCCATTACTGATATTATTGAGTACCTTCTTTTGACTCTCGTTTTATCGATACTAAGTCACTCTATTTTTCAATTGTTTGAAGAATACGATCATTCTCGTATCAGCATACTTTCTAAACTTTTTAACCCTACTGAAGATCATTCCAAAATGAAAAAAAGAAAAAATTCATCTATAGTGCTAGATGTTTCTTGCAAAAAAGAAATTAAAAAAACTACTCAAGCAAACAAAATAAGACTTCGAGGAAGTCTATGTGACTTCAAAACTAAGCCGCAAAGAAATACAGCTTCTTTCAAAGAAAAAAATCAAATTACCATTTTAAATGAAAAAAACCATTTTTTAGCAACAGTTTTCAAAAAAACAAATAAAAAAAAATACTCTACAGACTATATAGAAGTAGACTCAGGAGTTAATTTAATCAACATTTCTATGATCAACTCTTATGGCGATAAGATAGAACAAAAAATTGAAATTATAAAAAAATAGAACCATAAAACCATTTTTATCTTAATTAAACTATTTTAAAAAAATATTTTTTTATCATAATATCTCTTTGGTACTGATATAAATTTATCATAATTAGCCTCAGTAAAAAGAAAACTTTCTATTTTCAAAAAAAACATTTCACCAAAAATTCAATTTTGAAAGCAACCTCAAATTAATGATTCTTAGATCTGTAAGATCCACATCGTAAAGCTCTAAAAATTCAATAGTAAAAACACGATGGGTAGTTAAAAATTTAAAAACTTTATGGAAGAAAGAAGAGCTACCCCACTTTCATGGATATAGTTATCTTCTAATATGAGAGTTTCAAGATTCGGAAAATAAGGAATAGAAAAATTAGAGTTTTGCTAAATAATTATCGATAAAATCTTAGTAAAATAAATCTCATAAATCAAACAACCTGTAATATCACGAAGAGACCAATTCCCCAAATTGCGTATTTTGTTCTCAGATAAATCTAATTTTTTAAATGACGAGAAAGAAACTAAATACTCCATAGCATCATTTGTAATATTGCAATCGCTTAAAATGAAAGTTTCTAAATTCGCTAAACAAGAAAATGCTGAAAAATTACTAAATTCATCCATAGACTCACCGATATCATGACCAATCAAATCTAAGTTTTTGAGATCAGAAAATCTCTCTAAAACAACAAAAAGCCTCTCCAGAACGAAGAACCACATACGAAAGATTCAATGACTCAAGGGTACAAGGCATCTGATAGAACCACTTGAAATCAAAATTTGACTAAGAAAGATTTAATTTAGGCATATACTGAAAACACTCGTTTTTCACTATATGCCTAAAAGTCTTCTCTTAAATATCTTGATTCCAAATAATAAATTCTATAATATTTATTGAACAAGCAATTTCTGCTGCATGCAATTGGGAAGGCTTGGCTCTTGCGACACTTTTTAACCTGACGATTTCATAGTACTTGCAATAACTCAGTATGCGAGCAAAAAGATCTATCTTGAATCACAGCATCCCTCAGACTAACATAAACCATACTATTACCTAACCAAGAAAGACTGATAACATAAGAAAAACCAAAAACCATCTCGAATTTTTTCATAAAAAATTTTCTCGAGAAAATTTTCCTATCAAGATTCCTCATCTATTGAAAAGTAATCTTCTTCTTCCAAAAGAACTCCCATCATTCGAGGACCCATAGAATACAACTCTCCTGCTTCAGTTGCTGGACTAGAAGCATCATAGTCTTGATGGGAAATAGCTTTTTCTATTTTTAAAAAAATCTCACCATAAAGAATCAAAAATCGATCTATACTTCTTTGATGAAACTGATTACGACCTAAGTCTAAATAACGCAAAGCTGGAAGCAATTCCAAATTGATCACACTCATATCTGTAAGACCAATACCGCGCAACTCTAATTTTTCAATTTTTGAACAACCATGAGAAGTGATAAATTGAAAAAAATTACGCAAACCAGAATCCTTGATCTGATGATTATTATTTAAATTTAAAAACTTAAGTCCTGGAAGAAGCGCCAAAAAAGACATACTACTGTCATGAATACGGTTGTCTTCTAAGATTATTGTTTCAAGATTCGGAAAATAAGAAATAGAAAAATCAGGACGCGAATCCATGACGAATTCTAACACTTTACTAAAATGAGCACCTGAAATATCACTATGGGTCACATCACGAAGAGACCAACCCCCCAAATCATAGATCTCATTATCACCTAAATCTAATTTTTTAATGGATGGAAAATGAACCAAATACTCCATAGGATCATGATTCATGCCATTATCTCTTAAAATCAAAGTCTCCAAGTGCATTAAACAAGTAGACTCTGAAAAATGACTAAATTCCTGAATAGACTCACGAATAGCGTTACCACTTAAATCCAATACCTTCAGATTCGAAAATTTTTTCAAAACAACACAAATCCATTGATGAAAAGGAAGAAGATTTTCTCCAGAACGAATCTCCACATAAGCCAGGTACAATGCCTCAATGTTACCTGGCATCCTCTCTAACCACTTGATATCAAAAAAGGAACCGGAAAGATTTAATTTCTTAATATACTGAAAACATTCATTCTTAAGTATGCTCGCAAAAGTTTCGTCTAAATTATCTTGATTTCGGATCACTAGTTCTTGATCATTTTCTGAACAAGCAAGGCTTGCTGCATGCAATTGCGAGGACTTGCATTTTTTGACACTTTTTAAACTCACTATTTCACGGTACTTGAGATAACTCAGGATACGTGAAAAAAAGGCCCTATCATTGATGACAGCATCTTTCGGACTACCATAAGAAGTCATACTGCCTACCGACAGGATAAAATAAAAGAAACTAAAAACTATCCAATACTTGTTCATAAAAAAATCTCCTTGATCCATTTGATGTAACTATTTTCTCATTTTATTCTAACAAGAATGTAACGGTCTCAAAGAGAACTTGAGTCCCTATAATAGGCATTTAACATAAATACTAATCTTGAAGAATCCTCATCATCAGATAAAATCACATGCTTTATTTTTAAAAAATACTCACGATAAAGATCTAAAAACCGGCTGACTCCCTCTCGATGAAAAGAATTACCACCTAAAGCTAAATAACTCAACGCTGGAAGCAACTTTAAATTGAGAGCACTGAGATCTTGAAGACCGATACTGCACAGATCTAATGTTTCAATCTTTGAAAAATCATAAAAAACTAGCAATTGAAAAAAATTACACAATCCCGTGTCTCCAATTTTTGAATTATTATTCAAATTCAAAAGCTTAAGCTGAGGAAGAAGCGCTAAAGCCTGCATAGTATAATCATGAAGACGATTGTCTTCTAGTATTAAATTCTCAAGGTGGGGAAAATAAGGAATAGAAAAACCAGGATCCTGCTGAATGAGCTCCATGAAAGTCTCGTAAAATCGTAATGTAGAAATACGACGACCTGCAGCCGCATCCAGAAACCAGGAGCATAAACGATAGATATTGTTATTGCTTAAATCTAATGTTTTCAATGATGAGCAATGCACTAAATGTTCCATAGGATCACTACTAATATCACAATCTTTTGCAATCAAAGTCTCAAGATGCGTGAACGCCTGAGAATCTAAGCGACCAAATTCACTCATAGAATCCCCAATAAAATTACCACTCAAGTCTAATTTTTTCAGACAGGAAAATCGTTTTAAAACAATAGAAATCCACTTATGAAATTTAATAAAATTTTTTCCAGAAAAAATATTCACATAAGCAAGAGACAATATCTCAATTTTATCCGGCATCCGCTCTAACCACTTGCTATCAATCAGGGACCCATGAAAATCTAATTTCTTAACATGCTGAAAACACTCGTTTTTTAATATATTAGCAAAAGCTGCTTCTGAAATTCTCTTATCTTGAATCACCAACTCCAGATCATTTTCTGAACAAGCAAGGCTTGCTGCACGCAATTGCACAGGATGAGATTTTTTTACAAGTTTTAAACCCACTATTTCACGGTATTTTAAATAAATGAGGATATGAGAAAAACAGTTAACGTCATCAATCACAGCATCTTTCGGACTACCATAAACAGAAGCAATCATAGGAAAGAGGAAAAAAGAAAAAAAACGCAAAAGCATCATATTCATAAAAAAATTTTCTCCATAAATTTCAGCCCTCCCCCATCAAAGCATCACTTCCGCTTAGAACCCTGCTGATTCAACATACAAAGATTCCCAGCTTTCCTCTCAAATACCACCTGAGTGAGCATAAACAAAAAGCATGAAAAATGATCATCCGATAAAATAAACTCTTGTATTTTTGCAAAACGCTCACCATAGAGGTCTAAAAATCGAACAATACCCCCCCGATGAAAAGAATTACCACCTAATGTCAAATAATTCAACGCTCCCAGTAAATTTAAATTGATAACACTGAGATCCTCAAGACCCACATCGTGCAACTCTAATCTTTTAATACTCGAAAAACCACGCAAACCCACTAATTCAAAAAAATGACGCAATCCATCATCTCCTATGTGCTGATTTTCACTCAAACTTAAAAACTTAAGCGCGGGAAGAAGCGCTAAAAATGGTATAAGATGGTTATTCTCTAGGATTAAAGTCTCAAGATGAGGAAAACAAGACTCTGAAGGAATACTAGAATCATCCCACCAATGACATAAACCATAAAAATTGTTATTGCCTAAATCTAATGTTTTAAGCGAGGGAAAATGGACTAAATGCTCCATAGGATCATCCACAATACCCCCCATCCCTTAAAATCAAAGTCTCTAACCGCGTAAAACCTTGAGCATCTAAAAAATGACTGAATGCATCCATGGACTCAATAGCATTACCACTCAAATCCAATGCTTTCAGACTCGGAAATCTTTCTAAAACACCAAGAATACATTCCTGAAATCTAAGAAAATAGTCTCCAGAAATGATCTCCACATCCGCAAGAGCCAAGACTTCAAGGCTAGGCAACTGTTGCAACCACTTGACATCAAAAAATGATCCGGAAAGATTGCACTTTTTAACGTATTGGAAACACTCCTTTTTGAGGATATTTGTAAATTTTTTGTCTGAAATATACTGATTCCGAAGTACTAACTGCAGATCACTTCCTGAAGCAGCAATGCTTACAGCAAGCCATTGTGAAGACGTAGATTTTTTTACACGTTTTAAACCCACTATTTCATCGTATTTTAGATAACTTAGGATACGAGCAAAAAAAGCTGTATCATGAATCACAATATCCTTGGGACTGCCATAAGCCGAAGCATCTGAGATAAAAATCATTAAATAAAAAAAAATGAAACCCATCCATAAACATCGATGCATAAAAAAATTCCTCGAGAAACTTCATCTGACGCAAATACTCTTCAGCAAGTAAAAACTCACTTCCCCATTAAAAATGAGTACACGGATGTTATGTCTATCTCAAAAAGGCCTTCCTCGTCTAGAAATATACACTGAACCTCATTTCAAGAAGGATCCTCAATACTTGCTTGTTGAAAAACTCTCTAGGAAGATCTAAAAAAAGACCTACCGTCTTTCATCAGCACTTCTAGGTCTTGCACTGCCTCCAAAAAGTTCGAAAAAACCATGCTAGTGACAAGAAGGCTTCCTACGTGACCCTTCTTTTAAACTATGAGATCGAAAAAACATGGCCCATTTAACGCGTTGTTTTTTTAAAGCCCAATGAGCAAGCAGAGAGGCAAATTTTTTTCTATATAAAAAAACCACTAAATAAACTGCATGAATTGCTACGATAAAAAAAACGAGCCATTCTTGATCCATCATAAACCTAAATACTTGCAAAAATGGTAAGTCATCCAAGAACCCCCATAGGCCAAAGCAGTCATATACCCCAACATAAGAGCAGGCCACTTCCAAGACTGCGTTTCTTTATAAGTTACCGCTAAAGTAGAAAAACACTGACAAGAAAAGACATACCATATGAGCAAACTCAACCCTGTAGCAAAACTCCATTCGTCCACAAGAATACGACTGAGAGCAGATACTTCTGAGGTTCCGATATGCTCAACAGCATAAAGGGTCGCTAAGGAACCTATAATGACCTCTCTTGCGACAAATCCAGAAATTAAAGCAATGGCAATTTTCCAATCAAAACCCAGAGGCAAAATGAGAGGCTCAATCCAATGGCCGAGCTTACCCGCGTAACTATAAGTCACAGCAAGATCCGATGCACCCAGGGGAGGCTTGGGATAAGAAACTAAGAACCAAAAAACAATAGAAACACTCACGATGACCGTTCCCACTTGATACAAAAAAAGACGCAAGCGATCCATCAAACTCAAAACAATATTTTTCAAATGAGGTAATTTGTAAGAAGGCAATTCCATCAAAAGATATGGACGCCCCCCCGGAAGCAAGGTCTTTCGAAAAAACCAAGCCATCATCAATGCGCCGGCTACTCCCAATAGATAAAGCCCCATCAGGATCACACCTCGTAAACGCACCCCTGCCCAAAAAACAGGATTAGGGAAAAAAGCTGCAATCAATAAGCTGTATACAGGCAATCTCGCAGAACAAGCCATTAAAGGAGCAATCAAAATCGTATTGAGTCGATCATGACGATTTTCAATGGTACGTGTTGCCATAATACCTGGAATAGCACACCCAAAAGAAGACAGAAGAGGAATAAAAGCTTTACCGTTTAATCCGACACGACCCATGAGGCCATCCATCAAAAAAGCAGCGCGGGCCATATAACCCGAATCCTCTAAGAGCAAAATGAACAGAAATAACAATAAAATTTGAGGTAAAAATACGAGCACGGAACCCACACCCACCAAAACCCCATCCACGAGGAGACTTTGTAAAGCACCTTCAGGAAGGATACGATGCAACCAATTTCCTAAGAACGCTACCCCAAGCTCAATGCCATCCATGGGAAACTGAGCTCCGTTGAAAATGATTTGAAACACAAGAGTAAAAATCAAGAACAAAATAAAACGCCCTAAAATAGGATGTAAAATCCAAGCATCGATACGATCAGAAATATCCGAGGAACCCATCGACTTTTGCACTACCTGTGCTAAAAGAGCATCTACCTTTTTAAATCGTTCACGGATGACGAGAACACTTGAGGGCTGAAAAGCCATGGGTGTCTGCTTGGGATGGGATCCCAAAAAATCCTCCACAGCCTTCAATAAATCATCCAAGCCCTCTTTTTGCGTGGCGCATATACCTACCACGGGAATGTTCAATTTTTCCGATAACAAACTCATGTCAAAGGCAAAATGCTTTTTTTTAGCAAGATCCATCATGTTTAAAACAAGGATCATGGGAAAACCGTGAAACTGAAGCTCCAAAACCAAACCCAAAGCACGTTCTAATTGGGTAACGTCCACAGTCGCTAAGATCAAATCTGGCGTTGATTCATCGCAACGCTCTCCAAAGAGGACCTGCCATGTGATGAGCTCATCAGGAGTACGAGCTTCCAAACTATAAATCCCCGGCAAATCTACTAAAGTGCTTTTTACTGAGCCCAATTTAAGCTCAGCTACTTTACGTTCCACCGTCACTCCCGCGTAATTGCCTACCTGAGCTTGACCTCGTGTCAACGCATTAAATAAAACAGTCTTACCGCAATTAGGATTTCCCACCAAAGCAATCATAAAAGCTCCACTTCAATGCTTTGCGCCTCACTTCGCCTCAAAGCCACCAGTCCTCCTCGAACACGTACTGCCATTAAAGCATCTTGCTTTTTACGAGCACTTTCATACAAGAGCTCAACCGAAGAACCCTCCAAAAAACCCATGGCTAGCAATTTCTTAATCCAATCCTCAGAGGATTTTAGATTGCCCACCCGACAAATCGTTGCTCTTTGACCCACTTGCATCTGACTCAAGGGCATGATCTCTTTTCCACCCACATAACCTCACTTCTCTCCACTATTTACAGTGTCATTCTCATAGAAAATCAGATAAAGATATTTCAATATGAGCTCTCAAAAGCTACAAGAAGACGATCTGTACAAAATCCGCCACAGTCTAGCCCATATCATGGCTCAAGCAGTGATGGAACTACGACCAGGGACCAAACTAGGATTTGGCCCTCCGGTAGAAGACGGTTTCTACTACGATTTCATTCTCAGCACACCCGTTACAGAAACCGATTTCCCGAGCATTGAACATAAAATGCGCCAAATCATTCAGCAAAACCATAGCTTTCACCGCGAAGAACTCCCCCAGCAAGAAGCTCTTACTCGTTTAGAAACCATGGGGGAACCCTATAAAAAAGAATACGCCCAGGAGCTTTTTAAAAAAAAACAATTAAAGCATTTGACTTTTTATCAAAGCGGCCCCTTTTTAGACATGTGCGACGGACCTCATGTGCAGAATACCCGAGATTTACCTCTGGCAGGCTTTAAATTAAGAAATTTAGCAGGAGCCTACTGGCGAGGAGATGCCCAAAAACAAAAAATGACCAGAATTTATGCTTGGGCTTTTAGTTCTGAGCATGCATTAAAAAACCGCCTGAGAGAATTTGAAGAAGCGCAAAAACGAGACCATAAAAAACTAGGCAAGGAACTAGGCATCTTTTGTATAGATGAGCAGATTGGAAAAGGACTACCTCTTTGGTTGCCTCACGGCACTATCATCCGAGACGAATTAGAAAAATTCATGAAAGAGCTTGAGTTTCAAGACGACTACCAGCGCGTTTGCACACCTCATCTTGCCAAATCAGAACTTTACGAGCAAACAGGACATCTTCCTTACTATGCTTCTTCGATGTACCCTGGCATGCAACTTCAAGAGGAAACGGGATTGCCCGCTGAGAAGTATTACCTACGTCCCATGAACTGCCCGCACCACCATCGCATTTTTGCTGCTCAGCCTCGTAGCTACCGCGATTTACCACTGAGACTTGCTGAGTATGGGCAGGTCTATCGATTTGAAAATTCAGGAGCACTCTCTGGATTGCTAAGAGTACGCGGAATGTGTCAAAATGACGCACATATTTATTGCACGAAAGATCAAATCAAGGATGAATTCCTGAAGGTCTTAAAACTCTATCAAAAAGCTTACAAAGTGCTGAAGATTGAAATCCATCAAATGCGTCTTTCTACTTGGGATCCAGAAGACCTGAAACGAAAAGAAAAGTTTATGGATGAACCTGAAGAGTGGGAATGGACACAGAATCTTCTGCGCGACATCCTGATGGCAGCGGAAATTGACTTCGAAGAAGGCTTAGGAGAAGCTGCTTTTTATGGACCTAAACTCGACATTCAGCTGCGCTCTGTCACAGGACGAGAAGAAACGGCAAGCACGATCCAATTGGACTTTGGAGTCGCAAGACGGATCAAGCTAAAATATACCTCATCCGATGATCAGCAGTACTCGCCTTACATCATCCACCGCGCCCCTTTGGGCACTCACGAACGTCTTGTAGCTTTTTTAATTGAAAAATATGGAGGAGCATTTCCTACCTGGCTTGCCCCCATCCAGGTACGTATTTTACCAGTGAGTCAACGCCACGAAGACTATGCTGAAAAAATTCTCGCACTCCTGAAAAAAAACTGGGTACGAGCAGAACTGGATGACTCTTCCGAAACCATTAACAAAAAAATTCGAATCGCCTCCCACCTCAAAATCCCGAATTTACTCATCTTGGGAGACCGGGAACAATCAAACATCACCGTAACCTGGAGAATATTTGGGCAAAAAGAACAAGAGACCCTCTCTCTTGATGATTTCACGAAGCTTCTTTTAGAAAAAATCATGACTCGTTCATAAACTTTTGATAGGCTTGTCTGGAATGCAGATACCTGATGGGTATATTAAAGTTTCTCCTGTCTTTCTGAGCGCCGAAGAACCCCTTAAAATTGATCTTTTCATCCATATGCCACGCAATAAGAAGGTGGTTTTATTTCTGAAGAAAGGCACCATTCTAAGCACTGAAAAGCTCTTAGAATTAATGAAAACGCCATCTTCTCAGATACTCACCCTCGCTGAAGAGGCATCAGAAGCGGTGGACAATCTTACAGAAGTGATCGCACTGAAGCTAGAAAAAAACGATCAAATTGATCAAGAAACAAGTGCGGCTATGTCGCAGATGGTACAGGCTCTCGGAACTTCAGGGCATGAAAACCATCCAACACTAGCGGAAACGAAACTTCTCTTGGATGAATCAGCGATTCTCGTAGAAAAGATCATCCAATTACTCAAAACTTCCGATCTCAAAACAGGATTTGAGAAACTCCTCAGTGAGCTAAAAAACGATAATCCTTTACACACCCACCATCGTCATACTTCTGCACTTGCAACAGTGCTCTTGTTCTCTTTTGGAACAGGCAATACGAACAATGTTTTAGAAATAGCTTTTTCCAGCATGGCTCATGATTTAGGCCTCTCAGAACTTCCAGAAAGCGAAATCCTCCTGCACACCCAGGGACTAGAAACACGAGCCTTGCTGAATTCGGATGATCCAGATTACGCTATGAGCAACACTGAACATATTGAATCCTCAATACGTCTTCTGAAAGCAAGCGACTCTAAAATTTCTGAATCTACCTTTCAAGTCATTCTTCAACACCATGAAAATTACGACGGCTCTGGACCTGCTGGGATTTCGGGCACCAAAATTCATCCCTTAGCCCGCATTTTAAGAATCACCGACGATCTCATCAGCATCATCGGGGAACCCTCGCTGCAAGTTCCCACGCTTGATCAAGCTTTAGCCATACTGAAGACGGCAAATACAAGATCCAACGAACCTCGTTTTTACGACCCTGAGCTCATTGCCCAAATAGAAAAAATCATGAACCCTGCCCCAGAAGCGGTACTGTGATGCATTCAATGGTTGAATACTGACCTATTTTCGTGCATACTCTCCAAGTAATGAACAATTGGACGGTAATACCTTGATTTTTATGGATTTTAAAAAATCTTTGATTTTTTACTATTGTACTAACTATTTTTGAAAATTGTGGTAAAATATAGCGCATCATTTGTTTGTGCTTCTATAAGAGTCTGCGAGCGTTGTGCTCATGTCCTCTTTAGTGGCTAGCCTAGGAGGTTAATGTGGGTAAAAAACTTTATGTAGGAAATCTTCCGTTTTCAGCAACTGAGGAGGTCCTATCGGATACATTTGCACAATGCGGAACGGTAGAATCGGTAAAGATCATCACTGATCGTGATACCGGTCGCAGCAAAGGGTTCGGGTTTGTAGAAATGTCAAACGATGCTGAGGCAGCAAATGCCATCAGCAAGTTCAATGGTGCTGAGTACGAAGGACGCGCAATGACAGTGAATGAAGCTCGTCCGATGGCTCCTCGCGAAGGCGGTCGTCCAGGCGGCGGCGGCTTTGGTTCATCCAGAGACCGCAATGCAGGCTCAGGACGGGGACGTCGTTACTAGTTCACTCTAAACTCCTCGAAAGCAAGGCTTTCGGGGAGTTTTTTCTCTGAATATTCGTTTCTTCCTTGCGCTCTTCAAGAAGGCCCCCTTTCATGTTGACAAAACCCTAGACCTCTTGAATGTCGCAGATTTTTTTTAAAAAATTCAAGTTTCACTGACTCTATCAAAAAAAATAATGCCGGAGCCTCTCTGAAGGATCCAAAAAAGGCAAATTTTCTAGAGGAATTGACAACCATTGCTTCTCAATGGCATCGTATGAAAAAATGCTAAGCTTACTGGAGAGGTGGGTGAGCGGTTGAAACCGCACGCTTGGAAAGCGTGTTGTGGGTAAAACCACACGGGGGTTCGAATCCCCCCTTCTCCGCCAGTGACAATTTCAGCGAGTACTTCAAGAGATTTTCCAATTTCATATCGTGTACGGACACCCTCTCAACTTCAATTCCATGTAGCCTATCGACCCCATGCGTTAACTGCATAATGATTCCACATGAGGAGACAGATCCTGGATTGTACAATTTTACGTCGAGCGAAATTTCTTGACAACGCCAAATTTAAGAAGACCAGGGTTTTTAAAAAAAGACCATTGATCAAGCAGGCCAAAAACGACCCTCTCGTTGGTCTGGAAAAACTCAGGAATGGGGACAGCCGTCGAATTTCATAGCTTTGAAAGCGATGCGTAATGCCGCTAAGCCACAATCATGAATGATCCTGAAACACATGAGACCCCATTTTTGGCAAGCGAAAAGTCCACCGTTCACCTCTTCATGGACTTTGGAACCCTATAACTTTAACTCAGAAGAACACAACTTATAGATTTTAATGGAAATCCTAGAAGTTGCGTTTGTCCTTGAATATGCCTCAAGGGGCAGAAAAAGCATCTCTTGAGGAAAGAGCTATTAAATAAACCAATTGTCAAGCTTGTCGAGGCTTATCAGTCGTCGGGCACATGAACCCGTTCTTCATGGGTATGTAAATGTCTGTTGAACAAACCTGATTAGGTCTAACAATCTGCAGATTTCGGAGCAGGGTTACGGGGTGTTCCTTATTCGTTACACTCGTTTTCGATTGATTCCATGCCCTTGAGTGGTTAGCCACCACGTTGTTCGGCGCATAAAATGGAGTTCGAGTATACTTTCATCGATTAGGCGCATTAATTTAGATTTTTCGATGATTCTGGCGCTGGTTCGTAGTAAAGCTTGAGCGGAATAGGCCAATCAGCTCGCACTGGCGAATCATAGGTATTCCGCTGAAATTGGGTTAAATCATTGTTTTTTTCAGCTCAATTGGATTTGGCAGATTTTTTTTAACTAGTCTAAATCGAATTTGAGTCAACCAATCTCCTCATAGAAGTGGGATACGAGGAACTCGGAAGGTAGCTCCTGACCTTGCTACTCCCGAACACGCTAAGGATACCTTCCAGTAGGCTTTTTTCTACTTAATTACTTGATCCTACAAGAAAAATCGAAGCGGTGAGTACCTAATCAAAACTCCAGGGGTTACGCATATGACTTGGGAGGCAGATCAGCAAACAAAACCTTCATTAGGTAGCTATTATCCATGGCAGCCATCTTTTGCTTTCTTTTGATACTTTTCTTCGTGGGTTCTTTTTTCAAAAGATTCAAAGCCATTTATCTGAGAAGAGAAAAGTTTTTGGCCGATTCTTCAGCCCACTTTTTGTCGCCATCCTCGTTCATAGACACATCTAAACTCCAATGCAGCTTGTTTTTAATGTGATCGCGAACTTTCTCGTTAAATTCTTTGGCTGATTTTTTTATGCTGGAGATGTAATACCGCGTCTCAGTCGAGGTCACTCCAGTAGATCGGATCCTTCTCTCAGAGAAGATCCTGATCAGCGCATGCGCTTCCGGCAAATCTTCTTTTGGAAAAAAACCTACCTCTTTTTCTAAATAAAGTACCCGACAGCATCTAGATTCATCTCGAGCGTGGACATTTTCTTTTTTTTTCGGTGTGCTCGCTTTGGGGCAATTTATTTTTTTCTCGTGTGGAACTTCGCCCAAATAACTCCTCAGTCGCTTCATAAAGCCCTTTCTGATTTTCTTTCACCTCCAAGAGATAATCCCCCTTTTTTTCGATCACCTTTTGAGCAATGGCCTTCTGACAACCCATTGCATCGATACTCACCAAGCAGCTTCGTAAATCGAGCAGATCTAATAATTCAGGAATGGCCGTAATCTCATTTCTCCTCTGTAGGCACTTGACCTAATATGAATCGCTTAAATTGATTTTGATCGATTCAAGCTTCCACGGAAGTATTTTTTCATCCACGCTGATCTTCTTCGAGACCGAGACTTTTTTTCACTTCCTGAGCCCATTTGATAAGAACTCCTTGAAATTTTTCAAAATCTAAAATACAAAAAGGCCTTCTCAATGTTTCATGAGAAAGAATACCACCTTCGAGACTTAAAAAACCTTTCAGCCAATGCTCTTTTGCTTTGCCGTAATCTTCTATCTCGGTCCAGCACTCACATCCACTGATCACTGCACATATCGCGATAAAAATGATCTCAATAAATTTATGCCTGGTGTTCTTGCCAGTTCGGGGATCTTGTAACCTAAAAAAATAAATCATTAACATTGTTTTTGCTGGGTCTTCCATGATGCCAATTCCTTTTTCCAGGAAATTATCACACAAGCTTGTCTGCTATGCGAATCATCTCGAATAGCGCTGATCTGCCCTCCAAGTCATATGCGTAATCCCCGTCAAAACTCGACCACGTGAACTTTTTAGTTGGGATATCAAATACTTGCCTACTCTAATCCTTGGCATCTACTACTATCTCTATTTATTCATGGACATTTTTTCACGTAAAATTCTGGGACACGAAGTACACGAAACTGAATCTATAGAAAAATCATCTTATTTAATTTAAAATATCTGCATTGTCGAAAATATCCAAAGAAATCAAATCATCACACATGCAGACAGCGGCAACCCCTAGGAAGGGCTGTGCCATGCTTGTAACCCTGCAACGACTTGGAATTGTACCTTCGTTCAGCAGACCTGGGGTCAGTAATGATGATGCCTACTCAAAATCGCTTTTTAAGACGATGAAGTACGGTCATACGTATCCCAGCAAACCGTTCCAAAACTAGAAAAGACAAGACTTAAGTCAAAGGGTTTGTAGATGGGTACTTGACATAGTGGAATTTCTTTTACCACACCACTCGGGTAAGTGGCCCCCAGATAAGAGGGCCGACTTCCCACGGAACCGGACTTACGGGTCACGTATCCGGCTCTTCATGTGAATTTAATCCATTTGGTCACTGCAAACCAATGTGGTAGTCTCGAGGACCGGGTCTTTTGGCCTACCCAATTGATAAACCAGACGTTGGGATAAGCTCTTTCAACCGCTCGGGTATGAGACAAATCTCCGCTTGTTGGAATATACTGTCCCTGCAGCCAGTCTACCGGGAACTCCCCTGCTTGCTAGATTCTCATAGAGGATTCGCCTTGTTTTTCGGTTGATCAACGATCCTCGCTCGAAGTCGTCTCCGAGTATAAGCTTCAATAGATGCTAACTGCGATGGATACTGGGTCATCTGATAATCATTCGACCACCCCCTATACCATCGATTGATTACATCCATTGTGCTCTTTATATCTTCGGACGTTCCTCGGGGGGTGAGCTCCCTCACTCGATCATGTGCTTTCTGCATAGGAGAAATTGCTAAAGTCGATGATTGTCATTCCCAGAAATTTTACTCCTCGGGACAGACTCACTTTTCTCTTCGGTTGACCTTCAGCAATCGATTCTCTATGAATTTACTAACTGTCCCCATCACTCGCTCTGCAGCTTTTGACGTACGCACGAAAATATTCGCGTCCATCCGCCCAAGCGGCAGAACTCTAGTCCACGATTGTTCCAGTTCCTTGTCCAGTTCATCCAATACCACATTAATCAATAACGGGCTAAGTGGACTTCCTTGCGCAGAACCCTGCCGTAGTCGCCCTCACCAGACCATCTTCCATGATCCCAGATCTCAGCACCATACCCGTCAGACGCAAAATGCGTTTGTCCGATATCTGTAGCTTCATCCGATTGATCAATCGATCGTGGTGAATTCGGTCAAAGAATCCTAGGTCTATATCTACCGCACGTATTCTTTGCCCTCTTTCACCGTCTTTTGAGCCGCTTCCAAGGCTTGTCGTTGACTTCGTCCTGGTCTACATAGCTATGTTTAGAAAATCCGAGCTTCAAAGATTCGGTTCTAATACTGCTTTCAGCCTGAACTACGCTCTCTGACTGTAGGGATACCCAGCACTCGAACCCCACCTCCAGCTTTCGCTATTTCTACCTTACGCACTGGACTTGGTTGGTAACTCCAACTCTCCACTTCTTGGTTGAGTAGGGTTATTTCCTTCAAGAGATTCTTCTCAAAACTCTCAATTGTTACTCCATCTATTCCTGGAGCTCCACCCTTTCTTTTCACTACCCTAAAGGCTAGCTCAAGTTGGTGAATTGAGCAGATTCTCTCAAAAGGACCCAAGTTCACTCTCAAATAAGCTAACTTTCCTCATTTCACTCCTTGCATGGCTCTTTCCTAAACTCTCTCGTTAAACATTCATTCATACGTTAATCTTCTCTAACGAAAGTCTTCCTTCTAGTCTCATAGCCCCAGAGGCCTCCCTTACAGAGGCTCACTTCCGTTTGGGCCACAGATTTGACTTCATCTTTCTTCAGATCCCACATCTCTCAAACCGTTATTCCTTCCTCAGGCAGCTTGATTGAGTTTCTTTAGGCACCCTTGATTTTGGTCTATCCATTCCCTCCTTTCAGGGCCGTAACTGGCATTTCACCAGCTAGTTGTTGCGCATACCGGGCGCACAATTCAAGACACGAAGGCGAGGATTTAGAAATTTTAAAAAGAAGGGATGCTGTTTATCAAGAAGCTCAAAAACAAATCCCCCCTTCTCGTTAGTCTGGACAAACTAGAAATTGGGAAAAAATGGACACCGTTGAATTTCATGGCTTGAAAGTGATGCGTAATTTTGTTATGCTCAGCGTTATAGGGTGACCAATCGGCCGAGGCGACAACTATCCTGAAACATATCGATCCTAGCAAACCGTTCCAAAGCCTCGAAAAGGCAAGACTTAGGTCAAAGGGTTTGTAGATAGATACAATAAAGGATTTAAGCAGCGGAATTTCTTTTACCACAGCAAATTCAAGACACGAAGGCGAGGATTTAGAAATTTTAAAAAGAAGGGATGCTGTTTTATCAAGAAGCTCAAAAACAACACCCTTTCTCGTTGGTCTGGAAAAACTAGAAAAAAAGGACAGCGTCGAATTTCATGACTTGAAAGTGATGCGTAGTTTTATTAGACCCAATGACGTAAAGCGAGCAAGCGCTCAAGGCACAACTATCCTGAAACATACCGGTTTAAAATTTCATTAAAATTCATGGTTTTTAGTATCAACTTTACAAAAGTTAAAAGTACATAGATAGACAGGGGATTTTTATGGTTTTTGCGAACATTATTTCTAGATCGTTTTTTTTGATTCTTCTTGTTTGTTTGAACACGGCTTGTTCAAGTAAAATAAATGATAAAAAAGAGTCACTAGATTCAAATAAAAAAACAGAGTCAGAAAATTTAGATAGATCAGATAGTAATAGCGACCCTTATTTTGATAACTTTCTAGAAAATTTAGAATTAAAATTAGAATCTTTTAACTCTGCTTCCCCATTGCTATCTATAACTAATTCTATCAATAAAGTATTATTTGAAATGGCAATTGATCAAGTTATAAATTTTAGTTTATCAAAAAATGAATCCACATGCAGTAAAGCGCCAAATACAGATTTGATGATTAATGAATACGATAGGTTAATCATTTTTTTTGAAAATGCTAAAGAAATAGTTACTATCAATATAACTGAAGGCAATAATATATATGACCATAAAGCTATGATCATTAACTCTATTCAAGGCTATATAGACGAATATAAAAAATTGAAAAAAATATATACTTCATTTTATATTAGGACAACAATGAATTGATTTTTTTTGAACATTACTTTCATAAAAATTACATAAAATATATATTTAATCTATCTCCAATGTTTTTCGCTACTTCATCTGATATTTTTATTTTAATGCTGCGATAAATGTGTGCTCTATCTAATTGCCTAGTAAGTAATTACGAATTCAGGACGTAGCTACCCCTGAGCGACGAGGTCGCTCTTTTTTTTATTAATTGCACTTAACCGCTAATCAGGAATATACAATTCCTGACGCTTCAACCTTTACATCACGTTTAGAATAAATGTTCTGATGAGTATGATTTTGGATTTCTACACCTAAAGATTTCAACTCGAAGAGTAGCT
>Ga0208253_1000180_pt1 | contig 28572 bp, 29 predicted proteins | sample CryBogCBE10Oct08_FD_184573 | JGI IMG/M metagenome (GOLD analysis project Ga0208253, IMG submission 184573) | Freshwater microbial communities from Crystal Bog, Wisconsin, USA - CBE10Oct08 (SPAdes) | ecosystem: Environmental > Aquatic > Freshwater > Lake | place: Crystal Bog, Wisconsin, USA...
CAACCTCCCGATGGATGGGACTATCAGTGGAAAATGAAGCTCCTAATGGGCGAAGAGCAACACGCTTATGCCGTCGAGCTAGCCCGTAATGGCTGGGAGCCTGTCCCGCTGTCGCGTCACCCTGATCTTATGCCTGTCGGCTGGTCAGGCACCACGATTGAAGTTGACGGGCTTATCCTTATGGAGCGCCCTAAGATATTCACTGACGAGGCAAGAGCTGAAGAGCAAAGATCTGCACGCGAAGCGGTTCTAACAAAGGAAGCTCAATTGCGTGACGGCAGGGCCGGAGACTTAGGCCCGAGAGAAGTTCACCGCTTTTCCAAATCTCGTGGGGCGATTGCTATCCCCGATTGATTTGACAACAAAATCGGGGAGGTGTAATAATCTCCCCGTCATTCTATTTCGGATAGCTCGCGCTGAGTTTGACGATACTTAATAGGCGGCAAAAAGCCGATCTATACTCGCCGCCCGCGCTGGGTGTGCTTAATCATCCTGTTTTATGCTTCTAACACGCTGTTGGATCGTGGAACGCCCCCTTCAAACGAGAAGGAGCGCGTTGGCATGGCTAACGTCTTCGCACCGAATGGGTTCTCGCCCGAAAGCACATCGAACGGGCCGATGAACTTCCGCATTTCGCAGCGGCGCATTGCGTCATCTGCGGGTGCTATTTATCACGGCGATGCCGTGGTTCCTGTTACCTCAACTGCAAACGGTTACATTAAGCAAGCTACGGCGGGAACGGTTCCGCTGGCTGGCATCTTCTGGGGCTGCCAATATCTGTCAGTCAGCCAGAAGCGCACCGTTTGGAACAACTATTGGCCCGGTTCAGACGCCAATGGCGACGTCATCGCTTATGTGATCGACGATCCGAACTCACGCTTTATCGTTCAGACAAGCGGCGCTTCGTTCCAGATCTCTGGCACGTTGTCGACTTATGGCTCTTCGCCAGTCGGCCAGCTCTGCCAGCTCAATGTCGGAACAGGCAACACGCTGTCGGGCATCTCCGGCATGTTCGTAGATACGATTGGCACGACGGCGACATATCCGTTCATCGTGACGAACCTCGTAACGAACCCACCGGGCGTGAACGGAACCGATCCTACTTCGCAGTATAACTACATCGAAGTCGGCTTCAACAACGAGTGGCTGCGCGGTAACGGCGCTGTTACTGGCATTTCCTGATAGGAGGCTTAGGATAACGTGGCTGAATTTACTCCCGTCACCCATCTGGACTTGCTAAAAGCCATCCTCTTCAACCGTTCTCGCCTTGCGGAAAATGGTTGTTGGGAATGGATTAGCACGACCAAGAATGGATATGGGGTATTTGAAAGCGGCTCAATTACAATGGTGGCGTTAAAAAGTAAGAAGCGTGGGGCGCATCAGGTGTCCTATGAGGCTTACAAAGGTGTCATACCGAAAGGTCTTGTCGTCCGTCATACATGCGATAATCCGCTTTGCATTAATCCAGACCATCTTATCCTCGGCACTCAAGCCCAAAATGTTGCCGACCGCGAAGAGCGTGGGCGTCGAAAAAATATTAATGGCGAGCAAATTGGCACAGCAAAACTGACAGAAAATGATGTCCTTGCTATTAGGGCATCAGATTTATCAGATGCTGAGTTAGCTTCCGCCTATAATGTTCACAAGACAACCATCTGGCTTATCAAGTCCGGCAAATCGTGGAAACATCTAATCTGCGTTGATGCGCAGAAGGTAGGATAACATGGCAGTTAATTTAAGTGCAATCAGGGACTTACTGCTCCCGGGATTGCGCGGGGTGGAAGGAAAATACCCGCAGATACCCAGCCAATGGGATAAAATGTTCGAGAAGAGCAAATCAAACCTCGCTCTCGAGCGCACCGCTGAAATGCGTTACCTTGGCTATGCCGCAATCAAGACTGAAGGCGGCGCCGTTTCGTTCGACAACAATGCGTCAGAGCGTTACGTCTATAACCAAGAGCATTACGAAATTGGTCTCGGCTACGCGATCACTCGTAAGGCAATCGACGACAACCTGTATAAGACACAGTTTGCTCCTACGAACCTTGGCTTGGTTGAATCTTTCAGCCAGACAAAAGAAATCTACGCAGCAAACATCCTCAACACGGCGCAGACCTACAATGCTGCGGTCGGCGGTGACGGCGTGTCCCTGTGTAACCTCAACCATCCAATTGACGGCGGCGTTATCGCAAACACGCCAACAGTTCAGGTTGACCTTAACGAGTCTTCATTGCTTAACGGCATGATCGGCATCAGAACTCAGTTCCGCGACATCGCTGGCCTGAAGATGTATGCCCGTGGTCGCAAGCTGATTATCCCACCAGCTCTCGAGCCAGTGGCAATCCGCCTGACGAAAACGGAACTTCGCCCCGGCACTGCAAACAACGACGTCAATGCGATCCTCTCGACCGCTGGTGGCCTTCCAGAAGGTTACATGGTCAACGATTACTTGACATCGCCTTACGCATGGTTCCTTCTCACAAACATCAAAGGTTTGGTGTATATGGAGAGAGTGCCTTACGAAATGGACATGCAGGTAGACTTCACAACTGACAACCTACTTGTGAAGGGCTATGAGCGTTACAGCTTCGGCTACTACAACTGGCGTTCGATCTACGGCTCGTTCCCAACGTCGTAACATGGTGGGGGCCGCTGCTTGCAAGCCCCCATCTTCGCTCAATGAAAGGGCCTCGTAATGGCTACAACTACTTTCACTGGGCCCATTACGGCGGGCTCAGTTCTTGATACAACAGGCACAACACCCGGCACCATTGATAATACTGGTGGCGTCACGCTTGCTCAAACTTCGTCTATCACGCAGTCTGCAACCAGCGCGGCAACAACCATTGTCATCCCAGCGGGAAGCACGATCCTCGAAGTTTTCGTGGGCGTGACGACCATATGGAGTGGCGCGGCGGCAACTTTCACCATCGGCACGACGTCGGCTAACGCCAACGAACTCGGCGGCGGAACTGGCGCAGCGTTAGGTGTATCGGCTGTGACACCGTCAACTCAAGCGCAGACAAACCTTTGGTTTAATGTCGGAACTACTGACATTATCCTTTACGTTAAGTCTGCGAATGCTGGCGCCGGCGTGGGCTATCTGACCGTGCAGTATCTGCAAGGTCCGAACCTTATATCTTAATCGGAGAGTGCAATATGAAGCACATGATGCATAAGGCACGCTCTGAGCGTGCAACGGGCGGCAAAACCCCTCGCAAGATGAAGGTTGAAGCTGTCAACGAGCCAAATGATCCTCAAGGTGAATTTGACAAAGACGATGCTGCGGATCTGGATCAAACCTACACCGCTGGCAAGTCAAAGGTTGTCGAGGCTGCGCGTGAGCGTAAGCGCGGCGGTTCTTGCATGAAAAAAGGCGGCATGGCTGTCGAAGGCAAGAAGGCAAAAGACCGTATGGATCGCCCAGCTCGCAAGCGCGGCGGCAAGGTTGGCTCAGAGAAAAGCCCTCTGACTGAGGCTGCTCGCACCTCAGACCGTCCAAACGCTGACATCCAGTCAAAAGACGGCATGGATTGATCGGTGGGGGCTTAGGCCCCCATCTTTCCTTTGGAGAGCTTCGATGGCTGACAAGTGGATCTCAGGCGCCATTAAAAAACCCGGCGCTTTGCACAAATCCTTGGGCGTTCCTCAAGGTGAGAAGATTCCAGCTAAAAAATTGGCGAAAGCAGCGCATAGCGACAATCCAACGCTCGCAAAACGTGCTAATCTCGCAGAGACACTTAAAAAATTACACAAACGCCACGGCGGCGAAATCTAAGGAAATTAAACATGAGGCCAATTACGGTCACGGCTGGCCCCTTTCCCGCACCGGTCGCCAATGGAATTGCGATTGCCCAGACGCTTACGCAGGCTGGGAATCTTGCTCTTAACGGCAGCTATGTCAGTGGCGGAATTGCAACGCTTGGCCCTTATCAGCGCCGCGTTATCATTACGTCCACAGCAAACGATAGCGTTAATACTTTCACCATTAAAGGGCTCAGCCAAAGCGGCAGCGTTTTAAGCGAGACTCTTGTTGGTCCTAATACTGGCAGCGTTCAGAGCAATCTGAGCTACAAGACAGTTTCTTCTATTTCCATAAGCGGCGCCACGGTAGGCTCTGTCTCGGCTGGCACAAACACAGTCGGCTCTTCGACGTTTGTGATGTTTGATGCTTACGCCTTCCCGCAAGTATCAATTCAGGCCGACCCCAACGGCGTTACGGCCACGATTGAGCAAACGCTTGATGATCCGAATAGCCAGACAAATCCGATCCCTACCGCAAGCATGGTTTGGTTGCCTCATCCAGACCCGGCTCTCAATACGTTCTCAACGGCTGTGCAGGGCAACTACGGCTACGCCCCTGTGTATGCTCGCGTGACGGTTACGGCTGGCACTGGAACGGTAACGGCGACATTCATTCAAGCGGCATCGGTTCCTAAGTAATGGCAGACACACCCCTCACCTCTGGCCTTATCACAGGCAATTCAGGGCTGTGGGGTGGCGCGCCGGGGCTATCTAATAACTTTGGTTTGTGGACGCCTCCGGGCGGCCTTTTGGCGAACTCGGGCACCCAAGAGACCGTATTTCTAACAACTGAGTCGCTCGATCAGCTTACGACTGAGAGCGCGCAAGACATTACGACAGGATAAAATCATGGCATCCGTTACAATATCGGGTCTCCCCTCTACTTCCTCTGTTGACCCAACGAATGCCGCGATCCCCGTAACAAACAGCGGCACGACTTATAAGGCGACACCAAACGTCCTTATCGGCTCCGCTCTTGGCGCACCGCCAGCAATCGGCAATCTGACACCGAATGCCGGCTCATTCACGACAATGACCATTAGCAGCACGTTTACGCTGTCTGGAGGCCAGTTAATTCCTGTAGCAAATGGCGGGACTGGCTCTGGCACGGCAGCCGGGGCAAGAACCAACCTTGGCCTTGGCTCTATGGCCACGCAATCCGCTTCGGCTGTTTCGATAACTGGCGGCGCCATTGATGGTGTGACCATTGGCGGTAACAATCCAGCGGGCGCATCTTTTACGTCAGTGGGCGTTAATTCGTTTCTTTCTACGCCGATAATTCAGCCAAAGAACACGACGGGCATTCAATTTGAAGACGCCAGCAACAATGTCATGGCGACTTTTGGCGACAACAATACGCTTAACACAACCATCTCTCCTGCAAACGGCACTGTGACGCTAAGCCCAAGCGGAACGGGTAATGTTGTTATTGCCCCTGCGGGATCTCTTAGCACGCTCGACAATGTTACGATTGGAGGGACGACGCCAAGAGCTGGAACATTCGGAAATATCCAAGCGAACACGGCGGTTTATACAAACCTTATCCGCCCATCGGGATCAAGCACCCTATCCTTCTATAACTCTTTAGGAACGACACAGCTCTCTATTGCGGCTGGTGGCGGCGTGAACCTGACGGGCAATCGTCCTGTCTCTATTTCTCCGGTCAGCTCTACTGGATCGGTAACAATTAATCCTTTTGCCGGCGGCAATATGGATAAGGTGGTGATTGGCGCAACAACGCCAGTTAACGCCACGTTTAATACATTGACGGCTAATAGCACTGTTAATCTTAGCCCGGATAGCTCTGTTGTTAACATATCTCCAACAGGCTCCGTTGGCGGCGTTATTATTGATCCAGAGGCCGGTGGAACGCTTGATAACGTGCTTATCGGCGGCACGACCCCTTTGGGCGCTACAGTTACTGATCTCACCGCTACGGGAACAATTAATCTTTCTGGTAAAACCGTAACAATAGCCCCTCTAGGGGCTGGTGAAGTAATAATAAACCCAGCCACATTAAGCTATATGGACAATGTGGTTATTGGATTTACGACGCCGACTGTTGCACGTTTTTCTTCAGTATCGACAACAACTGGCCAGATAAGCACCACACCGACAAATGGTAATGATATTGCCAATAAGTCCTATGTCGATAGTGTCGCTCAAGGTCTTAACGTAAAAGCGGCTTGCGTTGTTGCAACGACAGCAAATCTCACATCGCTTTCTGGCTTGCTGACTATTGACGGCGTTACGGTGTCGGCGGGAAATCGCGTTCTTGTAAAGAACCAGACGACTTCCTCGCAGAACGGTATTTATAACGCGTCGGCAACGACATGGACTCGATCCTCTGACATGAATACTTGGTCAGAGGTTGTAGAAGCATTTACCTTTATTGAAAGCGGCACATTAAACGCCAATACAGGCTGGGTCTGCACGGCGCAAACTGGCGGCACGATTGACGTCACGCCGATGCCTTGGGTTCAGTTCAGCGGCGCTGGAACATACACTGCCGGAACCGGTCTTACGTTAACAGGTTCTCAGTTTAGCATTACAAACACGGCAGTCACGGCAGGAGGATACGGAAACGCATCTTCCGTGTCTTCGATTACGGTTAATGCTCAAGGGCAAATAACGGCAGCAAAATCTCAATCTATTATCATTACGCTTTCGCAAGTCAGTGATGCTGGCACAATAGCTTCGCAAGATGCTAATGCGGTAACAATTACTGGCGGCACTATCGACAACACATCTATTGGGGCTACGACCCCAGCGGATGGATCGTTCACGACTGCGCATGTAAATTTTGATGGCTCTTCACGCGCTTATGGCTCTCTCAATGTCGGCGTGCCAAGCCCTCAAGGTTCTGATACAGGCATCATCGCATCGTATATTGGCGACCAAGCGACGTATCTGCAAAGCATCATGCAGAACACTAACGACGGCAATACGGCATACACGACGTTCTCCGTCCTTAACGATACAGGCTTCTCCAATTACGGAGATTTCGGCGTAAATAGCTCGACATATAGCTATTCCGCAAACGGTTATCCTAATAACGCTTTGTCACTTCCGAATGCGACGTATCTTGAAAGCTACGGCGGCGATCTTTCTATTGGCACATGGCAAGAAAAAGCAGTTCATTTGATTGCCAATGCAGCCGTAAACACAGCGGATGCATTAACGGTTAATACCGATAACACGGTAACGATACCAACGATTAAAAATAACGTAACTTTTATCAAAGGCGGCGCTACAGGCGGTGGCGAGTTACTTCTCTCTATTAACGATTCTGCGGGTGTCGTTTCTCTTGTTCCGTCCGTTATTGGTTCGCCCAATAGTGGTGCTCTTATTGTTGATGTTGGTGACGCGAGTATATCGTCGTGGACATTTTCTGGCGGCGATTTATTCCCTAGTCAGGGCGCCACCAACATGACCAACGGGTTCGTGTTTATACCGGCAGCGGCTGGTCCTCCTACTGGAACGCCTACGGTTGCGACTGGAACTGCTCCTCTTTATTACGATACAACAGACGGCGCCCTCTACGCATATAACAGCGCGTGGCAAAGCATTAACTTGCAGCCTAATCAGCTAGAGGCGCGTGCAGCCCCAATGACAATTGCCACGACGACAGACACGGCAGTCTTATGGACGACGGTGGATGTGAACGGGACAAAACTGACATATGCGTCTGGGAAATGGACAAATAGCAGCTCACGCGCATTGACTGTTATTATCTCGACAACTGTCGCTTGGGACAATGTAGCTGGGGGAGCGAGAGTTGTTTATATCACGCGTAACGGCGACTCTACGACGGGCACGAACCGCATGGCAGAGTTCGACGTTGATGCTGGAGCTACTGACTTCGATGTCCAGAATGTCAATACAACAATCGCTCTTCAGCCGGGGGATTATTTCCAAGTTTGGGTCTGGCAGAACTCAGGATCTAATGTGGGAATAGGAAACGCAAGCGGCGGCATGAGTTCAGGGTATTCGGTTAGATTGCAAGCAACGGTGCTCTAATGTCCACCAGCAACACGTTTAACTTTAATCCGTCGCTAGGCGATTTTGTTACGAATGCTTTTGCTAAATGCGGCATTCGCAGAACAGAATTGACGGCTCAACATATGCAGGACGCTGCGTTTGAAGCCAATTTGTTGATGGGAGATTGGGCGGGAGATGGAATTCTGCTTTGGCAAGTTACTTCTGGTTCTTTTCCTTTAACACAAGGAACCATTTCTTATCCCATGCCAAACACAATTACGTTTCTGTTGGACGTTTATATAACTCAAGGTGGGTTTGATAGGCTTTTATACCCGATCTCGAGAACTGATTATGCTTCTTTGGCGCAAAAATACGTTCAAGGTTATCCAACATCGTTTTGGTATGATAAGTTATTAGATCCAAATATATATTTATGGCCACTCGCGGACTCTAATAACACTTACGTATTAAATTACTATTATATGGAGCACCAACAGGATAGTGTTTTGGCAAATGGAACCCAACAAGCTATTCCTTATGAATTTTACAGTGCATTCGCATCGGGACTAGCGTCACGCTTGGCATATATTTACGCTCCTGATAGAATTGCGCCTCTCGAAACAAAATATCAAAAAGACTGGCTGAGAGCTCAGGCCGTCGGATCTGAGAATGTTCCTGTAACGCTAAATGTCGGACTGAGTTCATACTTTAGGTGATTCAATGCCCTGTGTTTATGCCCATTTTCGCAAAGATAATGATGCCCCATTTTATGTAGGGGCTGGGAAAACTTCTTCTCGTGCGCATAATTTCTGGCATCACAGTAGAACTGATCAGCATAAACAAATTAGAAAAGATTACGGGGCTTATGCATCCGTTATAGAGGATTTTGAAGATCAAAAAATAGCTTATTTCTGGGAGCAAAGATGGATTAAGGCTCTCCGAAACAATGGGTATGATTTGGTTAATATTACTGATGGCGGAGAAGGTGTTCCCGGGTTGAGAATGAGCGACGAAGCAAAAGCTAAAATGTCCTCAAAAAAAATCGGAAAAACAAGCCCCAGAAAGGGGGTTAAGTTATCCGAAGAGCAGCGCGCTCGCATAGCTGAAAATGTTAAAAACCTTTGGTCTAATCCTGAGTATCGTGCGCATATGTCTAAGGTGCATAAAAAAAAGGATAAGGTCTAATGGGCTATGGTTCAATATCTGGACGCGCAAAAACAGACGTAAACAACCCAAAGGCGTTTGCGGTATGTGATCGTTGTGCGCGCTGGTATAACCATGTTGATCTAAGATGGCAGTATGACTATCGCGGCAGAACGCTTGCGAACTTGCGCATACTTGTATGCGATGACTGCTATGACGACCCGCAGCCTCAGTTAAAGCCAAGGATCATTCCACCAGATCCTGTTTCAATCGAGAATGCACGCGTCGAGTATTTTGCTAATTACGAGACGAATAATCGCTCTACAAGTGAGCCGATATTTCCGAGTCCGACAAATTACCCTGCAAATTTCTGGACTGGCATTCCAGTTGCGCCACAGCAATATGCTGACAACCGAATTACGCAGACGACCGATAACCGCGTCACGCAAACAACAGGCGAGGCGCCGTATGGCAATAATACGCTGCCCGGCACCAACTTTCAAGTTCCCGGAAACAATCAGCTTAGCGCCACGCAGGGATTGCCTTACGGATTTGATCAGATACCGAAAACAGGCCCACTTAATGGGAATAAAACGTAATGTTCTCTTGTCGTATTTGTGGAGAGGAAAAGGACCGAGATTCCTTCTACATGAGGAAGGATAGCGGAAAACTACTCACAGAGTGCAAAGAGTGTCATTACAAGAGAACGGCAGAATGGCAGAGTATAAATAAGGATAAAGTTCGTGCTTATGTTCGCAAGTCGTGTAAAAAAGCTTACGACGCGGACCCGGAAAAGTTTAAAGAAAAAGCTCGGGAAAAAAGAACAAAAAACCCTGAACTACATAAGTTAAGGGTTAAACGCTCTTACGAAAAGATGCGAAGTAACCTTACAGAGCATGAGAAAGAACGCCGCCGCCGCAACGCTGCTAATTTTAGGTGTAATAATATTACTAAGGCAGCCGAATACCAACGTAATTGGAAGCAGCGTCACCCAGAAAAACATTGTGCTAAACAAGCCAAAAGGCGCGCACAAAAAAATAATGCTACCCCAACGTGGCTCACAAGTATTAATTTAATGCAGATTCAATGGTATTATGACGCAGCAAAAATGATGACAGAAACGAGCGGCGTTCCACATGAGGTAGATCATATCCACCCATTAAAAGGAAAAGGCTTCAACGGTCTTCATGTTCCTTGGAATTTACAGGTGCTTACAGCATCTGATAACCGTAAAAAACACAATAATTTCAAGGAGTTTTGACCTTGGCGAACATTCAGATTCCAAACCTTAGCGCGGCAACGGCTCTCAATGGCACTGAAGAGCTGGAAGCGGTTCAGAATGGGTCTTCTGTTCGTGTTACGGCAGCTCAAATTGCGGGTGTTGCTGTAGCGCCAACCGGACCGACCGGAGCCACTGGACCTACTGGAGCGACCGGCCCCTCTGGAACCGGACCAACTGGCCCCACGGGAGCAGCTTCAACGGTCCCCGGTCCTACTGGGGCGCAAGGTCAAAGCATTACTGGGCCTACTGGCGCCGCCTCATTTGTCGCTGGACCGACTGGCCCTACTGGGTCTCAAGGTGCTCAATCAACAGTTCCGGGGCCTACTGGTCCTCCCGGGTCTGGCCCAACCGGTCCAACTGGACCTATCAGCGGCGGATTCATTTATAAGGGTGTCGTTGCGACAATTGCCGATCTCCCGCCATCTGGAAACACTACAGGTGACGCTTATACGGTTACAGGATCTGGCGGCGACCTGTTTATCTGGAACGGTTTCTCTTGGGTCAATAACGGGTATCCGGGTCTATTAATTACCGGTCCTACCGGAAGCACTGGACCATTTGGCCCAACTGGCGCCATTGGCGCTGGTGTTTATACGGAAGCAGATAACCCTCCTGTTAGCCCGACGCCTATCCCCGGGGATCGCTGGCTGCAAACGAATACTGGCTTAGAATACACTTATTTGATTGACTCAGGCGGTCCTCAATGGGTCGAGCTTGGAACATCTAGCGCCGTCGGACCTACCGGTCCTACCGGAAGCCCCGGAAATACCGGTCCCTCTGTAGGTTTGGGCCAAACTTGGCACGACGTAACGAGTTCACGATCCGTAGGGGAGACATATACGAACTCGTATAGCATTCCGATAATGGTAAGTGCGTCATATAGCTTTACTGGGGATGGTAGTTACACGTTCGTTGTTGGCGGTGTCACTGTAGCAACAGGCACTGGAAACGTGACTTATAATAACAGTGAAACTGTAGTAGCCATAATACCTCCGGGACAAAATTATACATCAAGCGGAAATATCGCAGTTTTGTTATGGGCCGAGCTATACTGACAATAAGGTTAATATAAATGGCTGAGATTAACTTCCCCACGAGCCCATCAACGGGCCAGATATACAACTTTAATGGCCGTTCTTGGATATGGAATGGCTTGGGCTGGGCTGCGTATGCATTGCCAGCTTCCGTCGGACCGACTGGACCCACTGGGCCAACTGGAAACACCGGGCCTGCTTCTACTGTTCCCGGGCCAACTGGCGCTACGGGGGCAGGGCCCACAGGACCCACTGGGGCCACGGGCGCTCCATCAACGGTTACTGGCCCAACCGGCCCAACGGGAGCCTCTATCACTGGCCCAACTGGTGCAACAGGCGCAGCGTCAAATGTGACTGGTCCGACAGGTCCGACGGGTGCCTCTGTTACAGGTCCAACGGGAGCAACCGGCGCCTCAACTACAGGACCAACTGGCCCTACAGGATTATCAATTACCGGCCCTACAGGAGCGACAGGAGCTACTGGCAGTGCGCTCACGGGCCCCACCGGCCCCACTGGGAGTCAGGGAAGCCAAGGAAATCCCGGCGTCACCGGGCCTACGGGATCTCCGGGCGCGTGCTTTGCATCAGGCACCGTTTTAACATTTCAACAATCAGCGGCTCCGTTAAACTGGACAAAAGTAACAACCTACAATGACGTCGGTATGCGTATTGTCAGCGGCTGTATTGGGTCTAAAACAGGCACGGCCTATTCAACTGTGTTCAGTCAAACGAGTGTTGGCGGAACGGCAATTAGTGTTTGTCAGATGCCAAGTCATACTCATTCTCTATCCTGCACCAATGTAGGAGGCATTCTTACTTGCGGTGGAACCGGTGCCTTTCAAAACTGCGGTATTTTACAGATTTCAAGCACAAGAATAGGTGGTTCTCTTGGAAATACAGGCGGCAGCCAAGCTCACTCTCATACAGTTTCATTAAATCTAGCCTACATTGATCTTATTCTGGCGAGAAAGAATTAATGGAACTCAATCTAGACGCCCTCGTATGCTTTCAGAGCTTTATCTATAAAGCGGATAAGCGCGACCTATTGCCTAGCGTTAAAGATGCTGCGGAGGATTATCTTCGGCAAGCAAGAGCTAATAAGCAACCGTCAATCTATGAAGAAGTCTATCCAGTAGATCATACTGATAACTTCAATGACGAACGGACAAAAGATTTCCGTCAATTTATCTGCGACACGGCTTGGAGCATTTTGCAGTCTCAAGCAATGGACATGACTAATCTATCAGTTCATCTCATTGATATGTGGTTGCAGTCTCACAACAAGCATTCGTTGATGGAGCAACACGTTCACGGTTATGGATGTCAAATATCGGGCTTTTATTTCTTGGAAGTTCCGAAAGACTCTTGCGAAGTAATGTTTCACGACCCGAGGCCCGGTAAAGTTCAAATATCAATGGGGCATAATTACTCTCCAGTGACGGCATATAGTCACGCGACAAATGCTTTATATTTTGAACCAGAGCCCGGAATGCTTCTCTTTACGAACTCTTGGCTTCCGCATTCATTCACCCGCAATCGCTCTGACAACCCCGTCAAATTTATTCATTTTGATTTGGGTATCAGGCAGAAAGAGGTTTGTGATGCGCCAATCATTATTTGAGGACAGATAAATGGCTAAGGCGCCGATGGCTGATGAAGGAAAGATATGTCCTTTTCACAAAAAGGATATGTCTCTTGTTTGCCATAAATGTCCTTGGTGGACACAGTTAAGAGGCACAAACCCTCAAACTGGTTCCGAGGTCGATGAATGGGGCTGCGCTATCGGCATGATGCCCATGTTGTTATGCGAGAACTCTAAAGAAAGCAGGCAGACAGGCGCCGCAGTAGAAAGCTTCAGAAATGAGCTTGTTAGATCAAACTGGGCGACTGTAGAAGCTCTAACAAAGATAGCTAACCGCAAACCTTCAAGTGACATAAAAATAGTAGAAGATTTAAGTGATGAGTAAATTTCTTATCAGGTTTAACAAAACGCGTGGGATGCCCGGCAGAGGAACGCCGGACCATGTCTGGCGCGTGTTTGAAGATGGTAAGGAGTATCTATTCAAGAACGTTAAGATAAACGTGCCATCATTTAGTGAACGATCTGGAGAAGACTGGAACATCGCTTGTTCTGGACGTCTCGAGATAGATAGAGAAACCTCGACAGCTATTATCCACGCAGGAGAAGAAGCTTGAGAATTGCCGTTAACACCATAAGCAAAAATGAAGAGAAGCACGTTAAGCGGTTTTGCGACAGCGCAAAAGACGCGGATATGATTATTATTGCAGACACAGGATCGACAGATGACACGGTTAAACTTGCGAGAGAGTGTGGTGCCATTGTTCACGAAATTTGCATCTCACCGTGGCGCTTTGATCACGCTCGGAACGCTGCTCTGGCTTTGGTCCCCCCTGATATTGATGTTGTTGTGTGTAATGATCTTGATGAAGTCTTAGAGCCCGGCTGGCGCGAGGAAATCGAAAGACTTTGGAAGCTGGGTGAGACGACACGGCTAAAATATTATTTCGATTGGGGCCACGGCATACGGTTTCAATACGAAAAAATATTTGCCCGACACGGCTACCATTGGCATCACCCGTGTCACGAATACCCGCGCCCCGACGGACGCACCAATGAAGTCTATGCCTTCTCGGAAAAGCTCCTCGTATCCCATTATCCAGATCCGACAAAAAGCCGTGGATCATATCTGGACCTTCTCAAACTTTCCGTCGAAGAAGACCCACACTGCCCTCGTAATGCTTTTTATTATGCAAGGGAATTATCTTTTTACGGGAAATGGCAAGAGTCCATCAAAGCCTGTGAAAGATACCTGAACCTTCCGAATGCCAATTGGGATAACGAGCGGTGCTACGCCTATCGGGTTATCGGCAAATGCCAAGAGGAAATGGGCAATCAGAGAGAGGCCGAAAAAGCCTTTATGCAAGCCGCAGCCGAGGCCCCAAACACGCGTGAGCCGTGGTGCGCATTAGCCATGCTGATGTATCGCCAGAGCCGATGGCCTGAATGCCTTGCCTTCTCCAAAAGGGCTTTGTCCATCACTAACCGTGATTTGGTCTATACAGCCGACCCAGAGGTCTGGGGGCACCAGCCTCATGACTTGCTGGCGATTGCCGCTTGGAACCTTGGTCTAAAAGAACTCGCTTGTGAGCAAGCAAGAATTGCCGTGGATAAGACCCCGGGTGATCCTCGGTTGGTATCAAACCTAAAACTCATGGAAATGACATGACACCCAGCGACGGCTTCGACTTTCAATCACTTTTAAATGTCGGCGCCGGTGCGCTTATGGGGCTTTTCGGATGGCTCGGCAAAACCCTTTGGGATGCCGTCCAAGAACTGAAAAACGACATCCATAAGATCGAAATAGACCTCCCATCCAATTATGTCCGTAAGGATGAGTTTGCCGAGAGTTTTCGGGAGATTCGTGATATGCTGAGCAAGATTTGGGATAAGATGGACGGCAAGGCAGACCGATGAGCCTTAACTACACGACGTATGTCAACTCACTTTGCAACATTATGGTTGTGACGTCCACGACGCCGCAATTCCAGACTGTATTGCCGAACATCATCGACTACGCCGAGCAGCGGATGTATCGGGAGCTGGACCTCCTGCAAACCGTTGTTCGCAATTCCACGACGTCTCTAACGACGGGGAGCCGGAATTTTACGCTTCCGTCAAATGGATCGAACGGCAATTTCATTACGGTTCAAGGCATCAACGTCATCACGCCTTATACAACGACAAACCCGGATCTTGGTCAGAGAAACCAATTAGCGCCGACATCCAGAGACTTTCTAGACACGGTCTGGAACAGCGCGTCAGGTGCCGCCCTGCCGCAATATTTTGCGATGATCGACCAGTTTGACATTGTTGTCGGTCCTTGGCCGGATCAAAGCTATACAGTGGAAGTTATCGGGACGATCAGGCCACAGCCTCTGTCCCAGACAAACCCGAATACATTTTTGACCCAGTATCTGCCGGATGCTTTCTTGGCGGCGTCTATGATTTTTGCGTCTGGTTATCAGCGCGACTTCGGTGGTCAGGCAGACAACCCGCAACAAGCACAGAGCTGGGAAAATCAATACACGTTGCTGATGCAGTCAGCGAATGCTGAAGAGCTTAGAAAGAAGTTTTCTGGTCCGGAATGGACGTCTTACAGCGCGCTCGCGGCAAACAACGCTCCGGGGAAATAAATGCCATTCCAAGAGCTAACCATAGTTCCGGGGGTCAACTTAGAAAAAACTAAGTCGGACAATACGTCTGCTATTTCTCAGTCTCAATATATTCGCTGGAAGTCTGACCTCCCCGAAAAACGTGGCGGATGCACGCTATACAATAACTCTCAATATAGCGGCGTTCCTAATGCGCTTCAGGCATTTCAGGACATTAACTTAAATCAATTTTTAGGCATAGGAACAACAACAAATCTATATGTTTATAATGCTTCGACGTTATCATCAAAAGATATAACGCCAACAACTTATGTTAATAATTTACCAGTTTCATTTAGCACTATTATAGGAACAAATGTTGTAACTATACAGGATACAACTTATCAAAATGTTTCTATCTACGATAGCATCGTTTTAAATACGCCTGTATCTGTTGGCGGTATTGTTCTTTATGGATACTACAAAGTATTCCAAAACGACGGCGCAACAAAATATCAGGTTCAGGCAACATTAAATAATTTGCCAGCAAACGCTACCGCTTCAATAACTAATGGCGGTGTCGTCCCGCTATTCGCTACAATTAATGGTAGTGCTATTGTTACAGTAACATTCCCTAATAATTCATACGAGGTCGGCAATCTAATTGCTTTTCCTGTTCCAACGACCGTTGGCGGCATTACGATACAGGGACAGTATCTGGTTCAAACAGTTGTTCCCGGTGTTTCATTTACAATTAATACAAACAATACCGCTACATCTACCGCAACAGCCTATATGAATGGGAATAATGCCAATATAACTTATTGGATTACGCAAGGCCCTCCAATACAGGGGTCTGGATATGGCCTCGGCGCCTATGCTGCGGGAGGATACGGAACCGGCGTAAATCAGCCTGTGGCGACGGGCTATCCTTATCAGCCTCAATCTTATTTTTTAGATAACTGGTCTGATACATTAATAGCATCAGCGGTTGGTGGGCCGCTATTTACTTGGCAAAGTTCCACTGGATACCGGAATGCGTCAATTATGCAAAACGCTCCCGTTCAGAATAACGGCGCTTTTGTTGCGATGCCTCAACAACAAGTAATGGCTTGGGGGTCAACCTATACCGGCCTTTCCGACCCGCTTCAAATCAGATGGTCAGATATTAGTAACTACACTTCTTGGTATCCAACCGTTACTAATCAGGCCGGTGGCTATCGTATTCCCACCGGGAGTCAGATTGTTCGAGGCATTCAAGGCGCCGCACAGCAATACTGGTTTACGGATATTGACTTATACGTTGCTCAATATGTCGGGCTTCCGTTTATTTACAACTTCAACAAAGTATCCAGCAATTGCGGTTTGATTGCTCCTAAAGCGGTTGCTGTGCTTAGTGGCAACTTATACTGGCTTTCCCAAAAACAATTTTTTACAATGGTTCAGGGAGAGTTTCCTCAACCTATCCCATGCCCAATCTGGGACGTTATATTCCAGAACATTAATTATAACTACATTGATAATGTGGTTTGCGGCGGCAATACTCAGTTCAGTGAAGTCATCTGGTTTTATCCATCGGCAGCATCCCTTAATGGGGTTAATGATAGCTATGTCTGCTACAACTATCAGTATAATGAATGGGATTTTGGTCAGATTAATAGATCCTCATGGATTAACCAATCTCTGCTTGGCGGTCCTATTGCTGGCGATAATAACGGGTTTATCTATCAGCATGAAACATCAAACGATAATGCTGGACAGCCAATTACCGCATATTTTCAAACTGGCTATTCAAGCCTGACGTCCGGTAATGATCTTGTTTATGTTGACTGGATGATCCCGGATATGAAATGGGGTCAATATAGTCAGGCTCCAAACGCAATCGTAAATATATCATTTAACGTCGTGGACTATCCGGGCGATACACCAACGCTTTATGGTCCTTTTCCGGTAACAAAACAGACTGAGTTTATTGAGCCTCGCTTCAGAGGCCGATACATGCAGATCATTGTTGAGAGCGAAGACTTAGGCAGTTTCTGGCGCCTTGGTTCTATTCGCTATCGTTACGCACAAGCAGGCAGGAGATAGTTGTGGCAATTGACGCAATTACAACAGCGACACAGAACCTTGCGGTTGCTTTTAACAACGGCGCCAGAACAACGGGCAATATTGCCGGTCAGGTTACGTCTCAGACATATACTGGGCCTCAAACGGTAATTGTGTCTCCCGGCATTGCCAGATTAGTTAATGTTTCAATCGTTGCTTCTGGTATTGGAACTATCCAGTTTTTTAATTCAAACAATGTCTCAACGCTTCCAACTTCTAGTTTGCTGTTTGTATTGCCCTCTGACTCCCCTATAGGGATCACGCAAGTCGGGATTAATTTTGCTGTTGGACTATGTCTTGTTGTTGGTGAAGGTGTTTCTTTGAACTGCACTTACTCGCAAGGAACAAACGGACCAGTCACGCAATGAATATCTGGACGAGCATTAATAGCCCGACGCAGCCAACGCAGGCACAAAATGTCTACGTCAAGGTTCAGTATGCTCCAAGCAGCCCGGCAAACCTTTATATCATACATGGGTTTTACGAGAACGGCGTGTTTTACGATTTGCAAACGGGAGACCCTGTTGAGGGGCCAATAGTGGCTTGGACGCCAGCCACGCCTATAGGAAAGTAGACGACCATGCCGCTGATTAAATCGGGCAGCAAAAACGCCATAAGCTCCAACATCCGAGAAATGGTCAGTGCTGGCTATCCTCAGAAACAGGCGATAGCGGCTGCTCTGGATACGGCTCGCCGGGCAAAACGGGAGGACGGCGGAAGGCTACATCCAAAGGTTTTCCACGGCGCTATCAGGGCAAAGGTTCCCGGCAGGACGGACAGGCTAAACGTCCATGTCTACGGAGGCTCCTACGTCATCCCTGCGGATATTGTTTCTGGCTTGGGGGAAGGAAACACGGATGCCGGGTTTGTGGTTTTGGACAAGATGTTTGCAGATAAGGGCCGCGCACAGGGCGGTGGATTAGGGCGGTATGGGCTAGTCGGCCATTACCATGAGCCTCCATCTTTGGTTCCTGTAATTGTGGCTGGGGGTGAGTATATCCTGACTCCAGAACAGGTAGCTCAAGCTGGTAATGGGAACATGGACAAGGGACACAAGGTCTTGGATCGGTTTGTTGTTGACCAACGAAATATGCTAAGAAAGAAGCTCTCTAAATTACCCGGCCCGGCTGTCGACTAACCTCTGGCGAACTCACCATGAAGCTCATTAGCTGCGTCAATATAAGATTTATGAGCTTCTTCTGGGGTGCTATAACATCCCAAATGCTTATGCTGGCCATTCTTGCAAATCTGAGCTACAAAAGGCTTTGGTAAATGCTTTTTAATTGTCACTCCCTTAAAAGGAATTTTTTTGCCTTTTCTGGCGGGTCGGTTTGCTTGATTTTGGGACTGGGTAGCTTCTCGAAGATTGCACCATCTATTGTCATGTCTTATGCAATTTATATGGTCAACTTGATGTCGAGGCCACTCCCCAGTCATGTAAAAAACGGCGAGACGAGAAGCCTGATAAGCTTTCCCGTGGATTTCAATCTCTATGCGGTTTTTGTGGGTTTTATATCCCGCAATTTGACCAGCGCGTATTTTGGGACGCGCCAAAATCCATGTGAAAATTCCGGTTTCTGGATTATAATGAATAATCTCTTTAAGGTAATCAACCGTCAGCACTGTTATTCTCCCTGTCCAGAAATAGGACTTTTTACAAAAATGGTCAAGGACTAAGGATGTCTGACTTTAAGAATTGCCCAGATGTCAGGCTTGCCGCGCCGGAGGATATGGATGAGCTTATGCGTCTCGCTGAGCTTGCCCATGAAGAAAACGAACATTGGCAGCAAGGGTATAGCCCTGAAAAAGTTTACAATACTTTTGTTAAGCATTTTACAAAAGGCGGCGTCCTTATTGCCGTTATTGGCGATAAAGGCGAAGAGCTAAAAGCTGTCCTCGTTATGTGTGTTGACCAGCCTTGGTATTCGAGGGATTGGCGCCTTCTCGAGCTGGCGTTGTTTGTATCTCCTGAGCATAGGCGTTCAACCTACGCCAAGCAATTGATGGAATTTTCCAAGCAAGCCTCCAAAGGGCTTCAACTTGATCTTACGATAGGCGTTTTCTCAAGCAAAAACCTTGAAAGAAAGCAGCGTCTGTATAACCGCCAATTTGGTCAATATCAGAGCGGCACTTTTTATAACGTCCCTTTTTCGGGAGCATAAGTCATGGGCGGCAGCGCAGGGTCATCAAGCGGAAGTTCAAGCGGATCAGGATTTGAGGATCTCTCCTCAACCTATACGCCAAACCCACAGGCTATGGCGGCGTATAATCAAACGCTCAATATGGCTGAGAACCTCGCTCAGAACCCATATACTCCTTACACGGGGCAGATGATTGCTGGGTTTACCCCAGAACAAATGGCGGCGTTCCAAGGCGTTCGTAATATGCAGGGCTATATGCAGCCCTACATCAATGCAGGAACAAATGCCGAGCAAGCTGCGTTAGCCTATTCAAACCCCGCTAATTATACTGTTCAGTCTGTAGGCCAATATTACAATCCCTATCAGCAAAGCGTTATCCAATCGACGCAGAACCTGATGAACCAGCAAAACGCCATGCAGCAAGGGCAGTTGCTTGGTCAGGCAAATACTCAGGCTGGTGGCGCCGCGTTTAATGATCGCACCGGCATTGCTCAGGCGGCTTTAGCTGGTCAACAGGCTCTGGCTAACAATCAGACATTGGCTAATCTGGAACAACAAGGATTCCAGCAAGCTCAGCAAGAATATAATCAGCAACAGCAACAAGCCGTCGGCGCCAATCAGGCGGCTGCTTATGGGCTTGGCCAGCTTGGCACAATGGGCCAGCAAGGCAATCTTGGCGAGCTACAGGCGTTACTTGGAACGGGTGGCCAGCAACAGCAACTTGCGCAGCAACAGCTTTCTGGCGCCTATCAACAGTGGCTTAACGCTCAGGCTTGGCCATATCAGCAAACGGCATTTTTGGCTGACATTGCGGCGGGCATCGGCCCGAGCATGGGCGGCACAACAAATACGGTTGGGTTTGGAAGCAACCAAGGTCAGCAATCCGGCAGCTCATCACAAGCGAGCGGGAATGCAGGCGGCTTAACAAGCCTTCTGTCTATGCTTCCGTCAATGTTTGCCAAGGATGGCGGATACATTGATGACAGGAGCCATTTAGCAACTGGTGGCACTGGAACGACGGCCACTACCGGAACATCAACAAGCAAGGGCGGCTTAGGGTCTTTGCTGTCATCAATAGCGTCTCAAGATGTTGGAGGGACAACATCTGCATCTCCATCTACCTCTGCATCATCAGATCCGACGCAATTATCCAACACTGGCTTTGGTAATATCGGCTACACGCCCGCTTCTTATTTAGATCCTAATTATCAAACGGGATTAAATGCTCTTTTTGATCCTCAGACTGCGGCTCAAGTTGCGGAGAGCAAATGGACGTCAGGCCATTACGATCAGCCGCAACAGTCTCAACAGCAATATCCTGAGCCACAAGCGGCGCGTCATGGCGGTCGTATTGGCTATGCAGATGGCGGCAACCCAAACATACTGCCTGATTTGCAAAACATATATGGAAATCCGTTGTTTAAGGGCTTTGGGTCTTTAATCGACAATGACACAATGCCGTATTCGGGTGAGAAGCTGAAGCCTATTCAAGCTCACCCAACGCCAAAACCAGATCCAGGCAGCATGGGCTTTATACCTCATGGCCCTAGAAACCCCGGGAGTCCTCCGTCTCCAGGAGAGTCCGGTGGCGGTGGTGGTGGTGAATCAAAGGCTGAAGAAGAAAATAAAAACGCTCCTTTGGATGATAGCGGCGGTGATAATGTCACTTCATCGGATGGTGGATTTGGGGTCAATGACCCCGCTGATACGTCTCCAATTTTATCTATTGGACCCGTTGGTCAATCAGCAAGTGAAAATCCTGTCCCGTCTGCTACGCTGCCGGATTCACCTGTTTTTACTTCGGCTCCAAATGATCTTGGCTTAACAGTCCCGAATGCAAGTCCCCTTGTTGATTACAGGCAAAATCTTGGCGGCTTTGCTGATGGTGGAGGGGTTGGTTATGCCAACGGTGGCGCGCCCGCTCCTGCGATGGGATCAAGTGGCGGATTAGGAAATCTGGGAACTTACGCGCCGAGCGATCTATCCCCGTTAGACATTGCCCCAGAAACAACCGGGATAAATACAACAGACCCGTTTGGAGCGTCTCATGGCGGCAATAAGTCTTTTAGTGACTTAGCCAATCAGTGGCTCAGCAATCATATTATCGCAGAAGACCCCACGCCGCAGAGCAAGGGCTTTCCGAGTATGGCGCCACAAACAAGCACGCCGCAGCCTCGTCCAGAACTGCCAAGCCAAGAAATGATCGACACGGCTGGAATGACCAATCTCGGAAACGGGATCAACCCGGGTGTTGCTGCCTTGTTTGGCGGCGCTGATCCAATGGAAGCATTAATGCTGGTGGGAAGCCAGCCAAGCGGCGCTCAGGCCGGCGCTCCATTTGGAGGGGCCAGTAGCAGTGATCTTGCCGCACAACGCGCTCAGCTACTTGCTACGCCGCAACCGGCTGCCGGATATGAGGAAGGCAACCTTGATTATGGACGCATGACACCAGAGGGCCTATTCGGCATGACTCCGGTCGGTTACTACACTGAGCCTTTGTATGCCAAGGGTGGTCGAGTTCATAAGGAAAGCGGCGGTGCTACCTCTCGCGCTCAGCAAGCCATGCAGTATTTTGTCAATCGAGGATATAGTCCTTCGGCGGCGGCTGGAATTGTTGGAAACCTTATGCACGAAAGCATGGGGCTTCAGTCGGGCATTGCTGGTGATTATGTAAGAGGGCGCCCAACATCTTTTGGTATTGCGCAGTGGCACAAAGACAGATTTAACAATCTTAGAAACTATGCTGCCAACCAAGGAAAAGATTGGCGTGATTTTAATACTCAACTGGAGTTTTTAGATAAAGAACTAAGATCCCCAGATTATAGAAAAGCCTATAGTGGCGTTATGAGTGCGAGAACACCCGCGCAAGCGGCTGATGCTTTTGTGCGCCATTTTGAAAGACCTGCCATTGATCGGAAGACAGGAAAACTTTCTGGATATGATCAACGCTTAAGGTTTGCGAATAACTTTGGTGCAGGATCTTATCAGCCAACTGCTTATGCTGGCTTCCAACCTAAGATGGCTCCTATCCCTGGTGTGATGGGTGGGGATACACTTCTAGCTAACGCAATGGCGAATAGAAGGAGTCCGGTTGGTTCTCGGACCGTTGCCAGGGACAATAGCAGCTTGCAGCCCATTAGTGGCGCTGCGCCTTCTGGCAGCAATTTAAATCGGATTAATCCAAGAGATCCGTCCGGCCCATTGCTTCCGCTAGGCAATGATTCCGGCGTTCCGATCACGCAGCGTGTCGCTGACAACGCAAAGATGATTGCTCAGCCTCCAGCTCAGCGTCGTGGTTTGTCTCTGTCCGACTTTAATCCAATAGGGAGAGCCGAAGCTGCGGAAGCTAATCCGTCAGAAAGCAAACCAATGTTTGCTATGCCAAAGTTGAGCAACTTTAAAACAAATGATCTTCCAACGGCATTAGGAATGGAGTGGGGATCTAAGAAACCTGCTAATATTCCAGCCACGGGCATTGTGGATGATCAAAGCAAAATGGGATTGCCTTCGGTAAATCCTAATATGTATTCCGCTGGGCAAGGAAAAACATTTGGTGATGTATTTCCTTTAGATGCTCAAGAAACAAAATCTGTTGAGCAGGATATACCAACGCCACCAAAACGCCCTAGCGATTTATCTACTGTCTCTAAAGACGAGAAAACTGAAAAAGCTCCGGGTCAAAAATACTGGGGCGATTGGCGTGATACAGAACCCTTTAAATCAGATCCAATTGGCGGGTTCATTGATAATATCACGGGGGATCGGCCAATGGCTGACAAGCCGGGCAATATAAATTCGCCCATGTCTCCTATGGCTCCGGGTGGGTTTGATTTAGGGCATATCACAGATGGCATGGCTCATGGTGGCACGGTTAGGCGCCATTATGAGGACGCGGGCTTCGTTGATTTGCCTGACTCTGAGCCAGATCAGGGTGATCAGCAAACAGTTGCTAATGATGATGATTTCGGATTTGGTCAGCTTGTTAATCCAGACGTTGAGCAAGATTTCTCACCATTTGGAAATGAATTCCTGCAAAAAACTGGAGCGACTATATCTCCTGAAAGTGCGGCTCCTCAATACGCCCCGTCTTATGTTGAACCAACGCGTAAGCAAAAGAGTTATTCGGGGGACAGCATTGGCTCCTTGGGTGATTTAGTTGGTGTTATCGGCAAAGGACTCGGAGAGCTATTCGGCCCGTCTGAGGCTCAAGCTAGCGAGCAACCCGCTCAAAGAACCATTTCAGGCGATGAGCGCAGACGTTATGAAAACATGTCTCCGCAAGATAGAGCTTTCAACGATATTCGAGAACTTAATAATCGCGTTCTTACAGCTCCTAACAAAGCAACGAGAGACGCGGCCAATCAAGCTCTGAAACACGCTGAGTGGCAGTATAATATATTGCAACGTCAGCAACAGCATGACGAAATGCTTAAGTTCCGTCAGGATGCTTTGGAGAAAGTTTACGGCGCCAAGCAAGCAAAGTCTGAGCATGAAGCTAACCCATTGGGGGCTGATTATTCCAAAACCGGTGAGGAGTTTATTGAAAGCATTAATCCTGCCGAAAGGGATTACGTTAAGGGACTCATAAGCGGTGAGATAGAAGCTCCTAGAAGCTCTAGGCACTTTAATGAGTATATGAAAGCCGCCGCTCATGCGAAGCCAGGGTTTTCTCCCAAAGAGGCAACACTGCGCCGTGAGATGTATTTAAATTACCTTGATCCAAAGGGTAATAATATCGGCAGCTCTATGGTTGCCGGTAGAGCAGCACTTACGCACGCTGGCGAGTTGGCTCAAATCATTAAAGAAATGCAAGCATCTGGTTTCAAGAGCATTAATGCCGCCTCTAATTGGCTCGCTGAGCAGGGATTAGATAAGGAAAGAAACAAACTCATTGGTAGATACAATGACGCTGTTTCCAGATATTCAACAGAGTTAACAAAATCACTTGTTCCGGGTGGCGGCACGGCTGAAGAGCGTTCTAGTGCCAAGGAAAACTTTAATATAAATAAAGATCCAGACGCATTGCTTGCTCAGCTTATTACAGACCAGAACCTGCTTGAAAGCAGCATGAACCAGAAACTTGAGTCATGGGAAAATGTTTTTGGTAAGGGCTACAAATTACCCGGAGAAACTGGTGACAGGTTCCAAACATTGGGTGAGTCATCCCAGCGCGCCAAGCAATTAGTGAAAAACATCATTTCTGAACGTGGTGGAGACAATGTTAAGGCATCTGACTCAAGCAGGCCAAATGCCCCAGAGGTCGGATCTGTCGTAAAGGGTCATAGATTTAAGGGTGGTGATCCATCCAATAAAGCTAATTGGGAGAAGGTCGATGGCTGATGATGAAGCAGGCCCTTGGTCAGATTACGCCGCTCCCACACAAAATGCTAAAGAAGAAGAAGGCCCTTGGTCTGATTATCAGGCTAAACCTTCTTCGCAAACTTGGAACCAGGAAGCACCCGATTGGAAGAAAAGCGTAGCTGGATTTGCTACGGGTGTTGGTAAGATGGTTCCTTATGGTCAGGACATCCCGGCAGCTATAGGTGCGACTCTTTCTAAAGCTGGCCTTATGCACGGCTCCAAAGCCATCCCGGAAGAAGGGACTTGGGGCGAGCGTTTTGATGCAGCCAAACGCGCTCAAATGAAAACCGCTGAGGAGGCATCTAAATACGCTCCTAAGAGTCATATGCTTGGCGAGGCTACGGGTCTTATTGGATCTATGGCACCCCTTGGTCGAGCTGCGGCATTAGAAGGTCGCCTAGCAGAAGCAGCTAAGAATGCTGTTGGAGGCGGTCGCTATCTTGGTAATCTTGCCAAAGGAGCAACGCATGTCGCTGGCGGTGCCGGAATGGGCGCTGCTTACGGACTCGGAGAAGGAGTAACTCCCGAGGAGCGTTTGCAGAATGCCAAGACAGGCGCGATAACAGGAGCTGTTTTAACCCCTGTCGTTGCTGGCGCCACTCGGTTGCCGGGCCTTCTTGCTCAAACTGGCAGAAAGATGTTCCCCGGCGCCATTGAGGGAGCCGAGAGGTCTGCTAACAGGCAAATCGCAGAGGCCGCTAATGTAGATAGAACCCTTGGCAGCGAGAGGAATTATCTGACCCCTCAAGAAGCGCAAGCAGCCGTTGCTCGCGGTCAGCCTGTATTGCCGATTGATGTTGTTGGCGAGACGGGTCGAGACGCTCTGAGGGCCGCAACAAATACATCTGAGCAAGCTCAAGCTCTTGCTCGTGATCCGATTAGGGCAAGATACGAGTCACAAGCAGCAAGATACGAAAATCAAATTAAAGGCATGATGAACCATGATCTTGATGCTGCGGGCATACAAGATGAAATGAGACAAGCCGCGCATGAGATAAATAGACCAGCTTACCGCAGAGCATATGAAGAGGGCTCTGGTGGTGTTTGGAACCCTGAGCTTGCTCGTTTGGCCAATTCACCCGCTATTCGAGAAGCATTGCCGGATGTTTTAAACAAGGCATCGAACAGAGCTGCACTTGAGGGTGTCCCTGCTATTAGAAACCCATTTATAACTAATGCAGAAACGGGTGCCTTGGAATTGCGCGATCCAGGCGTTCGACCAAATCTTGAGTTTTGGGATCATGTAAAGCGATCACTTGATGATACAATTGGAGGCTTAGACCGTAAGGGTGAATACGCAAATAGTCGTGACCTAAAAAATATAAGACAAAGATTATTAAATAATCTTGATAATAGTGTTGACTCTTACGCAGAGGCCAGGAGAGGCGCAGCTTCAATGTTTGGGGCTGATAATGCTTTTGATGCTGGTCTTAATTTTATGAAGACTAAGTCAACATTAAGCCTAAGCCAAGCCAAGCAGGCATTTAATAGAATGGGACAACCAGAGCGTGAAATATTTGCTCATGGTGTAATGTCGGACATTGTTAATAACATAAGAAATAAAAGGTCGGGTCAAGACATCGTAAAAATGTTTGATACGCCCAATGACCGAGAAAAACTTGAAATGGTTCTTGGCCCTGACAGATATTCAGAACTTGAAGCATTCACGCGAGTTGAAAATATCATGCAGCGTGCAGAGTCAGCGATTGCTGGTAATTCGACCACGATGAAACAGGCATCAAGAATGGGACACCTCGGTAGCGCCGTTGGCAGTGCATTGAGGCATGGTGTAGGCCAAATAACTGGAGCAACGCTTGCTGGGTTGCCAGGATATGCTGTTGGAGCCGTTGCAGATGCGGTGGCAAACCAGTTGTCGGGCATGTTTGCTAAAGATCAGGCAAGGGAAATAGCAAGAAAGCTCACATCCAGAGACCCGCAAGCCATGCAGGAAGTTGTTCAATTAATTGCAAGCAAACCAGAAGCCTTAAACAGACTCAGGAATATTGACATGTCGCTTCGATCATTAGGAACAGAAGCCATTACAAAATTAAATGAAAGACATAAAAGGGCGTCTGGGGGTAAAATACCTAAAAGGGATTACCCCGCCAAGCGCCTCACTCTTGCAGCTAAGAAAGCGCACAGAGAGATTGCGAACGAAACAGAATCTCTGATGGGTCTGCCAGATGAACACATCGCTCACGCACTACACATTGCTAAAGGATAAGCTATGTCAACCGACCAATATACAACCGGAAAATTAGGACTAATTGAACCCGGCTCTGGCAACTACGTCGATGTTTGGGATACGCCTCTTTATGCAAACTGGCAGACGTTAGACGCGGCTGTTAGCGGAACAACAACAATTACGCTAACAAATCTAAATGTGTATCTAGTCGTCCCCTCGTTTCCGACATATCCAAACCCGCCTTCAACGTCATTGTCCGCGCAGAACTTGCGGTTGCTTCTTAATGGAACGCTGAGCGCAAATGTTTCTGTTTATATCCCATCTGGCGTTGGTGGTTTCTGGATTATAGATAACCAGACCACGGGGTCATTTACGGTAACAATTTTAACAACTGCTTCCGGATCTACAGGAACTGTTGCTCCGCAAAGTAAGACACTTGTTGTGTTCAGTGATGGCGCCAATGTGCGCCTTGCAGATAGCGGAAACATCCCTCAAGTAGCAACGCCAACAGTTTATGGTCTTGTGACTCAGGGCCTGTTAACTGGCAATTGCGTTAACTTGGATGCTCAGGCTAAGATCCCATACCAGACAGATAAATACATTATTTCAACGGGCACCCCTGATCCTGCTCAGGGGTATCAAGATTGGCTCTGGTTTCAGGTAAGCTCATAATGCCATTATCCATAAAAAACGGCGGCAACTGGAAAGGCGTAAATTACGTTTACGTTAAAAACGGGGGCGTATGGAAAAAGGTATATGCCCTCTGGATTAAAAACGGTGGCCAGTGGCAGAAAGTTTATCCCGGATCTGGGACTATTACGATTACATCTACGCAAACGTGGACTGTTCCGCTTTATCAGACATTAACTGTGCAAGTATTAGCCGGCGGCGCTGGTGGTGGTGGCGGTGGCGCTAACGATGGATTCTCATACGGTAACTGGGGCGGTCAGGGCGGTTTTGGCGGATACTCTCAATTTGCTGGACCTACGCCAATTACGGCATATCCCGGCATTGGTGGTAGCGGCGGCAGTGACTTGGGGCAGGGCCCTGTTCAAGGAACGCCCGGAGGCGGTATTTACGGAGGGTATGCTTGGGGCTTAACGGTTACTACTGATGCCACTGGGGGGCAGGGGCCGGGCGTTGTTGGCGGTCAGGGATTATATCCAAACCCCGGACCAGTTAGCCCGAACAGCATATCAATTCCGGGCGGTCAGATTGTCCAAGGCGGTGGTGCGGCTGGTGGCGGTGCTGGTGCGGGTTCTGGTAACGGCGGCACGGTCGGCGGCAACGGCGGCTATGGTGGTTACGTCGTAAAGACTTTTAGCATTACCGATTCAGACGCCCCGCAACCCTATTCAGTAA
>Ga0208253_1000184_pt1 | contig 28297 bp, 20 predicted proteins | sample CryBogCBE10Oct08_FD_184573 | JGI IMG/M metagenome (GOLD analysis project Ga0208253, IMG submission 184573) | Freshwater microbial communities from Crystal Bog, Wisconsin, USA - CBE10Oct08 (SPAdes) | ecosystem: Environmental > Aquatic > Freshwater > Lake | place: Crystal Bog, Wisconsin, USA...
GACCAGATCCCAGTTGATGCAGTGGTGCGGAGTCAGGATCTGAGCCTGCATATCGTGTGACCATTTGTAATTGCTGTACTGGTACGTACAAGGTAGCTTCTCGCGCATAAACGAGGTGCAAGAACTCTTCAAAGATCGGCGCTTGTTTTGGTGGCTCTACATTGAGCAATACCAAACCTTGATAGCGGCCAATACCGTGATCAGAATGAACTACAGGATCGCCAATTTTAAGCTCTGACAAATCTTTAAAGAGCATGTCAGGATCAGCGCTCTCGCTCGTTTTTCCTTTACGTCGTTGTCTTGCAGTCGAGGTAAATAATTCTGCCTCAGTGATAACGAGTAAATTTTCAGATGGCCAAGAAAAGCCATTAAAAAGCGATGCTGTAACCAAACCAAATAGGGATTCACTCTTTATAAAATCAGCAATACTCTCGAATCCCTCTGGTTTCAATGGATATAGAGGTTTACCATCCTGACCAGCGACAGCATTGCTTTCATCAAGCAATTGGCGAATGGATTCTTTTCGACCAGCACTATCGCTGCAAACCAAAACACGAATTTTTTCTTGTGCAACCACATTGCGCAGGCGATGAATAGGATCAGCATCGCGTCGATGAACTGCAATATCAGGTACTGGCAAGAACTGAGGCGACTCGTTTGTTTCTCGATTGAGAACTAAGCGTGCATTCGGTTTAAGTTGAATAAAGAACTCATCAGCATCAAGAAACAATTCTTTTGGCGGAAGAATGGGTCTATCGAGATCATGTTTTAAGAATTCATATCTTTGGACAGTGTCCTTCCAGAAGCCCTGGATCGATTCCTCGACATCCCCAATGCTAAGAAGCCAGACAGGATCGCCTGAACGTGGGAAGTAATCGAATAAATTGGAAGATTCATCGAAAAAGAGTGGGAGATATGATTCGATACCTGCACTCGGTATTCCTAAATTGGCGTCTTTGTAGATCGAGCAGCGAGTTGGATCGCCTTCAAAGACCTCCCTCCAACGGCTTCGGAATGCTGTTCTAGAGTTGTCATCAAAGGGGAACTCATGACCAGGCAGTAGTCGCACCTCTTTGACTGGATACAAACTGCGTTGAGTATCAGGGTCAAAGGCACGGATTTGTTCAATTTCGTCACCAAATAAATCCAAGCGATAGGGCAGACTAGAGCCCATTGGAAATAAATCGATTAAGCCACCACGGATGCTGTATTCCCCAGGGCGCATCACGGCGCTGACGGGATCATAGCCAGCCTGTTGAAGTTGTAGCTTTAGGGCTGCTTCATTGAGCTTATCACCCTGTCTAAAGAAGAAGGTATGTCCTGATAGGAACCCAGGAGGCCCGAGCCTCTGAAGGGCGGTTGTGACTGGTACAAGAACAATGTCACAGCTTCCATTGAGGAGTTCATATAAGGTGGCTAAGCGCTCAGAGACCAGATCTTGATGAGGTGAAAAGTGATCGTAGGGGAGAATTTCCCAGTCAGGCAAAAGCCTTGTCTTGAGTTGTGGTGCAAAGGCAGGAATTTCTTCTAGAAGACGCTGTGCATCTTGAGCCTGGGCACAAAAAACTACCATGACAGAAAAATTGCCCCGATAGCGCAGGGCAGACTGGGCGATCAGGGCAGCATCCGCCGATCCAATCACTCCTGAAAAGGTAAAGCGCTGCCCAGCCCGTGGAGCGGGTATGGGGGGTACTGGATTTAATGCATCAGACATCTGTGCTCATTATAGAATCAGTCATGAGTTCTGGAAATCAATCGCTACCGCTATGCCATGCTTTGCTGCCTACAGCAGGCACGGGTTCACGCCTGGGAGGAGATCTTCCAAAGCAGTTCCGGCTGCTTGCAGGCAGGCCAATGCTGGCTTATGCGATCGAGGCTTTCTGCCAGACCCCAGAAATACAGTCTGTTTGGGTGGGTGTTAATCCTGGATTTATTGATAACCCTATTCTTGGCCGTTTGGTAGCGAGCGATAAACCGCTACATTTTTTACCGACTGGTGGACCCACTAGACAAGAAACCGTTAGAAATACTTTGGCAGCGATGTTGAGCTTGGGCATTCCTGAATCGGATTGGGTGTTGGTTCACGATGCCGCTCGTCCTGGAATCTCAACTCACTTAATCCAAAAATTGATCAAGGCTGTAACACCGTCCAATGGCGGAGGCCTTTTAGCTTTGCCTGTAGCTGATACCTTAAAGCTTGCTGATCAGAATTCTGCTCTTGCTGGTAGCTACGCTCATGCTGAGAAAACCCTCTCTCGTAATCACTTATGGCAAGCCCAAACACCGCAGATGTTCCCAGTCAGGAAATTACACGATGCACTGGAAGACGGCATTCGCTTGGAGGCTGACATTACAGACGAGGCTAGCGCTATGGAGCTAAACGGTTTAAAACCGCTGTTGGTTGAAGGTGCCATGCGCAACTTTAAAGTCACTCATCCAGCCGATTGGGAGTTGATGCATACACTTCTCCAGTCAGATCGACAGCCATCATAAAATTGCCAGAAGAACAAATTACCATGACAAATGCACCGCATATCCCACAATTTCGCATTGGGCAGGGCTATGACGTGCATGTGCTAGTTGTAGGCCGAAAACTGATTTTAGGAGGTGTGCATGTCCCATATGAAATGGGCTTATTAGGTCATTCTGATGCAGATGCCTTATTACATGCGCTGACGGATGCATTGCTTGGTGCCGCAGGGTTAAACGACATCGGCCAACTGTTTCCAGATAATGATCCGCGCTACAAAGACATGGATAGCCGTATTTTGTTGCGCACTGCATTACAGAAAGTTCAAGCTGCTGGTTTTCATATCGGGAATGTCGATGCCACCATCATCTGTCAAAAGCCCAAGCTTGCAAACTTTTTACCGGAGATGGTTCATAACATCGCCGAGGATTTAGGCGTGACCGCAAGTCATGTCAATCTCAAGGCAAAAACCAATGAATCCCTTGGTCATCTTGGTAGAGGTGAGGGCATTGCTGTTCATGCTGTTGCCTTGCTCTATAAAGCCTAACTTCCAGCACTTTCCCTTGTGCGAGAGGGTTAAAAGTGAGCCTTTAGATCCTATTGGCAGCAACTCTTGGCCTTGTCAGAGGGTCTATTAGGTATGACCAACAGGCGCCGAACCTGGCAAGATCATCTAAATACGCTGGGCATTGTAGAATTAGGGTCTTTAGAGTGAAGTTTAAGCTGGGTAGCGTTTGCGGAATTCGCGAGGATGGCGAAATTGGTAGACGCACCAGGTTTAGGTCCTGACGCCAGAAATGGTGTGGGGGTTCGAGTCCCCCTCCTCGCACCACAAGTTAGCTACTTGGCTTGGGCTTCACATATCCTGATTTCAATGAAGAGACGAGAATGGCTGTGCAGATAGAAAATTTAGGTCAACTAGACCGCAAAATGACTTTGGAATTCGCTCGTGCTGATTTGGCAAAAGCGCGTGAGGCCCGTTTGGCAAAAGTTGGTAAGACTATGAAAGTAGCTGGCTTTCGCCCAGGCAAAGTTCCGAAGAATATGATTGAAAAACAATATGGCATGCAAGTGGATTTTGAAATCCAATTTGATAAAGCCTCTGAATTATTTTTCGAGCTCAGTCAAAAGGAAGGCATCCTACTTGCTGGCCAACCACGCCTTGAGCCAAAGAGCGAGTTAGATGCTGACAAGATCGTTTTCGATGCTTACTTTGAAGTGCTGCCTGAGGTCAAAATTGGCGACTTCAGCAAAGCGGAAGTAACGAAGTACACAACGACTATTGCGGATGCTGAAATTGATCGCGCATTAGACGTGCTGCGTAAGCAGCAAGTCCATTACCACCCACGTGGTGAGGCTGGTCCTCATGGCGATGGCGGCGCAAATACTGCGGCCCAAGCTGGCGACCAAGCAATTATTGACTTCGTAGGCAAGATTGACGGTGTTGAATTTGCTGGCGGTAAGGCAGAGAACTTTGAGTATGTTTTAGGTGAAGGTCGCATGCTTCCTGAATTTGAAGCTGCAACCTTGGGCTTGAAAGCCGGTGAGAGCAAAGTTTTCCCATTGAGCTTCCCATCTGATTACCACGGTAAAGATGTGGCTGGCAAAACTGCAGAGTTCACCATCACTGTTAAACAAGTCAACTGGGCACACCTGCCAACGGTTGATGACAATTTTGCATTGTCATTGGGTGTCACTGAAGGCGGCGTTGCCAAGATGCGCGAAGAAGTTAAAGATAACTTAGATCGCGAAGTAAAGCGTCGTATTACTTCTTTGTTGAAGAATGAAGTAATGGATCAGATTGATAAGAACTGCCAACTGGATGTTCCTAAGTCCTTAATTGCTTCAGAGCAAGAGCGTTTAGTTGAATCCGCGCGTCAAGATCTCATGCAGCGTGGCATTCCGAATGCCAAAGATGCCCCAATCCCTCCTGAAATGTTTGCTGAGCAAGCCAGTAAGCGCGTTCGTCTTGGTTTGATTTTAGGCGATCTGGTTAAGCAAAAGGATTTAAAAGCTACCGCTGATCAAATCAAGGCTGAGATTGATGAGCAGGCTGCTACTTATGAAGATCCAAAAGAAGTGGTACGTTGGTTCTATAGCAACCCAAGCCGTCTCAAGGATATTGAGAACTTGGTACTTGAAGATAACGTGATTAAATACTTCACATCACTTGCCAAGGTAAATGAGAAGCCTGTTAGCTTCGAAGAACTTAGCAAATTAAATTGATTGAATAAGGCGCAATGACATGAACCAGAATCATTTTCAGTTTGAGAATTTAGAGCCTAAAGGTTTGGGTTTGGTTCCTATGGTGATCGAGACCTCTGGTCGAGGTGAGCGTGCCTATGACATTTACTCCCGGCTTTTAAGAGAACGCGTTGTATTTTTGGTGGGCGAAGTAAATGATCAAACTGCAAACTTGGTTATTGCCCAGTTGTTATTTCTTGAGAGTGAAAACCCAGATAAAGAAATTTCACTCTATATCAATTCTCCTGGTGGCTCGGTTTCTGCAGGTTTGGCTATTTACGATACGATGCAATTTATCAAGCCACACGTCAGTACTTTATGCATGGGCATGGCTGCGAGCATGGGTGCCTTCTTATTGTGCGCTGGCGAGAAGGGCAAGCGTTATGCCTTGCCAAACTCTCGAGTGATGATTCATCAGCCTCTAGGTGGAGCACGCGGTCAGGCTTCTGATATCGAGATTCAAGCACGTGAGATCTTGTATTTGCGTGAGCGTCTCAATCAAATTTTGGCGGATCGTACAGGCCAATCTATAGAGACGATTGCAAAAGATACAGACCGCGATAACTTTATGTCAGCAGAACAGGCGCGTGACTATGGTTTGATTGATAAAGTCATTGAAAAACGTCCATAAGCTGTCATAGAAATTACATTAGTTAGGCATCCCACTTGAGCGATACAACCTCTACAAGCAGTTCAGATAAAACACTGTATTGCTCTTTCTGCGGTAAGAGTCAGCATGAGGTAAAAAAACTGATTGCTGGACCATCTGTTTTTATCTGCGATGAGTGCATTGATTTATGTACTGACATCATTCAAGAAGAGGTTGCCAAGCTACCAAAGAGTGAGGGCGATGACGCATTGCCAACACCTCATCAGATTCGTGAAAATTTAGATCAATACGTTATTGGTCAAGACCAGGCCAAAAAGACATTGGCTGTAGCGGTTTATAACCATTACAAGCGCTTACAGTATTTGCCTAAGCCTAAAAAAGAGAAGTTAGACAAGGATGGCAAAGCTACCGAAGCAGTAGATAAAAAAGAATCCAAAAAGCCTGCAAAGGCAATAGTTGATGGTGTTGAATTAGCAAAGAGCAATATTTTGCTGATCGGACCAACGGGTTCTGGCAAAACCCTGCTTGCCCAAACTTTGGCCCGTATGTTGGATGTGCCTTTTGTCATGGCGGATGCAACCACGTTGACCGAGGCTGGTTATGTAGGTGAAGATGTCGAAAATATCATTCAGAAGCTACTACAAGCTTGCGACTACAACGTCGAAAAAGCGCAGCGTGGCATTGTGTACATCGATGAGATCGATAAGATCTCGCGTAAGTCAGACAATCCATCGATTACTCGTGACGTTTCAGGAGAGGGTGTTCAACAGGCTCTTCTAAAATTAGTAGAAGGTACGATGGCTTCCATTCCCCCACAAGGCGGACGCAAGCATCCTAATCAGGATTTCTTGCCTGTGGATACGACTAACATCCTCTTCATTTGTGGTGGAGCTTTTGATGGCCTTGAAAAAGTCATTCAACAACGTACCGCAAAAACCGGGATTGGCTTCAATGCAACGGTCCCAGGTAAAGATGATCGTGGCGTGAGTGATTTGCTGGTTGAAGTTGAGCCAGAGGATTTGATTAAATTTGGCTTAATCCCAGAGCTGATTGGCCGCTTACCAGTGGTAACAACTTTGGCGCAATTGGATGAGGAAGCCTTAATTCAAATTTTGACGGAGCCAAAAAATGCTTTGGTAAAGCAATATCAAGCGCTTTTAACCATGGAAGGTGCTGAGCTTGAAGTCCGAGTAGAGGCGCTCTCAGCAATCGCCAAGAAGGCTATTGCGCGTAAAACAGGTGCTCGCGGCTTGCGATCCATCCTTGAGGGTTCATTAATGGATGTGATGTACGACTTGCCATCCTTAAAGAATGTGCAAAAGGTCGTTATCGACGAATCCAGCATTCAAGAAGGCGGAAAACCACTTTTGGTCTACAAGCAAGATGTAGGGCATGAAGATTTGAGCAAAAAAGCTTAATTTTTAAGGTTTTTTTGCTGTTTTGTCCCTTTTTTCCAGCATTTTTCGCATTTCACCCCCTTGTTTTTTCCTAGCTTAAGCCCATATAGGTAGTATGCTATCTCTTAATAATGTCTCTATTTAGTGTCTTTGCTATTTAGAGAACTCTATGAGAATTGACTACTTTGGAGGATTTGCCCCATGCCTGGCCACTTATTACTACCCTCTGAACCGATTCAGCTGCCATTGCTGCCTTTACGGGATGTAGTTGTCTTTCCCCATATGGTGATCCCATTGTTTGTGGGTCGCCCAAAATCCATCAAAGCCCTAGAGGCCGCTATGGAAACCGGTAAAAATGTATTGCTGGTAGCCCAAAAGACCGCCGCCAAGGATGAGCCGAGCGTTGAAGACCTCTATGAGGTCGGTTGTATCGCCAACATATTGCAAATGCTTAAATTACCTGATGGCACCGTTAAGGTGCTCGTGGAAGGTGTTCAGCGTGCTGAAGTGAGCCAAATTGAAGATAGCCAAGGCTACTTTGCTTGTGAAGCGACACCAACCCCCATTGCAACATTAGATGCTCATGAAACAGAAGCATTACGTCGCGCCATCATGGCCCAATTTGATCAGTACGTAAAACTTAACAAAAAAGTACCTCAGGAAATTCTGTCCTCCTTAGGAGGAATTGATGATCCTAGCCGATTAGCCGATACCATCTGTGCACATTTGCCTGTCAAGTTAGAGCAAAAACAAAAACTTTTGGAGATGACCGATGTTGTTCAAAGGCTAGAAAGCCTTTTGGCAGACCTCGAAAGTGAAATTGATATTTTGCAAGTAGAGAAACGTATCCGTGGACGCGTGAAGCGCCAAATGGAAAAGAGCCAACGTGAGTATTACTTGAATGAGCAAGTCAAAGCCATTCAAAAAGAATTAGGTGAGGGTGAAGAGGGCGCTGATCTTGAGGAGCTCGAGAAGCGCATTAAAGCTGCTCGTATGCCTAAAGAGGCGCTGAAAAAAGCCGAATCCGAGTTAAAGAAACTCAAGCTCATGTCACCAATGTCTGCTGAGGCAACGGTTATTCGGAACTTCATCGATACCTTGGTAAATTTACCTTGGAAGAAAAAGAGCAAGATTAATAACGACCTCACCAATGCTGAAAAAGTATTAGATGAAGATCACTACGGTTTAGATAAAGTTAAAGAACGCATTTTGGAGTACCTCGCAGTTCAACAACGTGTTGATCGTGTAAAGGCTCCAATCCTGTGTTTAGTTGGCCCTCCCGGGGTTGGTAAAACGTCCTTAGGTCAGTCTATTGCGCGCGCTACCAACCGTAAGTTTGTGCGCATGGCCTTGGGTGGTGTGCGCGATGAATCTGAGATTCGCGGTCACCGTCGCACCTATATCGGGTCTATGCCCGGCAAAATCTTGACGAGCCTCACCAAGGTTGGCGTTCGTAATCCACTGTTCTTGCTTGATGAAGTAGATAAGATGGGCATGGACTTCCGCGGCGATCCTGCTAGCGCTCTATTAGAGGTATTAGATCCAGAGCAAAATCATACATTCCAAGATCATTATGTAGAGGTTGATTTTGATCTATCTGATGTGATGTTTGTAGCAACGGCTAACTCATTAAATATTCCTGGCCCATTATTAGATCGCTTAGAAATCATTCGTCTGGCTGGTTATACGGAAGATGAGAAGAGTAATATTGCTGTGAATTACCTCATCCCCAAACAAATCAAAAATAATGGTTTGAAAAAGGATGAGTTAAAGATTGATGAAAGCGCTGTTCGCAGCATGATCCGTTATTACACGCGTGAAGCCGGCGTCCGGTCCTTGGAACGCGAGATTAGCAAAATCTGCCGTAAAGTGGTCAAGCTCTTGCTCTTGAAGAAAGAAGCCGCACCGATTGTGGTTAACGCTGACAATCTCGAAAAGTTCTTATCGGTTCGCATGTACGACTTTGGTTTGGCGGCAAAAGAGAACCAAGTGGGTCAAGTAACAGGTTTAGCTTGGACGGAAGTTGGTGGTGATTTGTTAACGATTGAAGCGGCAGTGATGTCTGGTAAAGGTGTTATCACTCGTACTGGCTCCATTGGTGATGTCATGAAGGAATCGGTTGAAGCTGCGCGTACTGTGGTTCGCTCGCGCGCAAGGCGCCTTGGTATTGCAGATGAAGCGTTTGAAAAGAAAGACATTCACATTCACTTTCCGGATGGTGCCACACCAAAAGATGGTCCTTCAGCAGGAATTGCCATTACAACTGCCTTGGTTTCCGTATTGACGGGTATTCCCATTCGCTCCGATGTTGCGATGACAGGTGAAATTACCTTGCGCGGTGAAGTACTTCCAATTGGCGGACTAAAGGAAAAGCTATTAGCAGCCCATCGTGGCGGCATTAAGCTTGCCCTGATTCCTGAGGAAAACGTGAAGGATCTGATCGAAATTCCAGACAATGTTAAGAATGCGATTGAGATTGTTCCGGTTCGCTGGATTGATAAAGTGCTAGAGCTTGCCTTAGAACGCATGCCCCAAGCATTGCCTGATCCAACCCCAGAGGAGCTGGCTAAAAAGGCTGCCGAGGCGAGCAAGGCAAATGAAAAAACGGCTGGTGCTGAGGTTTTGAAGCACTAATTTTGAGGGGTTCCGAGATTTATTGCTTCATTTCTGATGTTGATAGATCAAGGAACTCTGTCCTTATTAGGCCTTTGAGTTACAATTCTTCCTGTAGTAATTTTGGGGCGCTTAGCTCAGTTGGTAGAGCGTCTGCCTTACACGCAGAATGTCGGGAGTTCGAGCCTCTCAGCGCCCACCAAGATCTCCAATTTTCGCTTTTTAGGCTTACTAGTTCATCTAGATCCAAACGCCTAGTACACTCCATCATCGACTTTATTTCCTAGCGACTAACTCATGTTTGATACCGTACGTAAGCACCAAAAGATTCTTCAAATTGTTTTGATGCTTTTGATTGTTCCTTCTTTTGTTTTATTCGGTATTTCCGGCTATTCCGGCTTTATGGATAAAGAGACTGATATCGTCAAAATCAATGGCAAGGCCATCACCGCGCAAGAAGTAGAGTCTGCTGCTAAGCGTCAAGCTGAACGGGTTGGTGGGAATGCCCAAATTGCACAAAGCTTACAGTTCCGCCAAGCTATTTTGAATGAACTTATGCAGCAACGCATTCTAGGCTTTGCTGTTTACGATTTGCACCTGCAGGTCGGCAAAGAGGCGCTCATTAAGAGCTTGCAAAATATTCCGCAAATTCGCGCACTCTATCGCCAAGATGGAAGCTTTGATGATTTACGCTTCAAGCAGCTCTTGGCAAGCAATGGCATGAATGAAGAACAGTTTTATGCTGGTCAAAGTTTTGATTTAAAGATCCAACAATTGCTTGGCTCCGTTTCTCGCACTGAACTTGCTAGCCCCAAGATTTCAGAGGTGATTTCGTCCTTGTATGAGACAGAGCGTGAAGTGCAGGTATTGCAATTTAACGCTAAAGACTACTTGAGCAAAGTAAACCCAAGCCCAGAAGAGCTGCAAGCTTTTTACGATGCCAACACTAGATTATTTGAGAGTCCAGAATTTATTGATATTGAGTACATCGTTCTTAAAGCCGACCCAAAAGAAGATGCTAAGGTTTTTGGCGAGCGAGCTGATCAGTTTGCCAATATGACTTATGACCAATCAGATAGCTTAAAACCCGCTGCGGATAAATTGAAGTTAAGTGTTCAGTCTCAAAAGAACGTAACTCGAGGAGGCATAGAGGGCTTAGGTAAAGACCATCCCCTGAGCAACCCAAAAGTGATCCTGTCTTTGTTTGGTGATGAAGCTCTAAAAAACAAGCGCAATACCGAAGCGGTACAAACTTCACCTGGTGTGTTTGTCTCCGCTCGAGTTGTCACTTTCCACCCGGCTCAAACCACGCCTTTCAAGGATGTTGTTGCTGAGGTAAGACGACAGGTAAGTCAACGTGCCGCTGAGAAATTAGCTGTTGCTTCGGCCGCAGAGAAATTTGCCGCACTTGAAAAAGACCCTCAGAATTCAAATGGATTCGCTAACCCAGTTTGGGTATCCCGCAATAAGCCAGGCAACTTTCTTGGCCAAGCCATGGATGAAGTCATGTCTGTGAATACGGATAAATTACCGGCAGTTGTTTCTGTTTCCAATCCCGGTGTAGGTGCCAGCATCTATAGGGTTGATCAAGTTCGCCAACCTTCTGGTGGTGATGCGAAAATTCATCAGGCGCAAGCACAACAGATACAAGCCCTGAGCGCTCAAGCAGAGTTTGCGGGATTCATGGCTTATTGGCGTGATGCTGCGGGTGTTAAGGTGATCAATCCACTTAAGCCAATGTCTTCGGGTAGTGCTGGTAGCTAAGACTTAAGCCTAATCTTTAAGCATGTTTTTGTATGGGGCCATAGAGCCCCATACATTTTTGTAGAGAATGTTTTGAGCTTCTACATTAGGATGAAGGTGGTCAGCCTGGAATAACTGAGGCTTATCAGCAACCCCACTCAGAAAGAAGGGTAGTAATGTAATACCTTCTTGGGTTGACACTGTTGAATACAGATCACGAAATTGCTTTGTGTACCGTTTGCCATAATTGGTAGGTATTTGCATGCCAAACAACAAGACTTTTGCACCCGACTTTTTACTCATCTGAATCATTTTGCGAAGATTGTTTTCTGATTCTGATATTGGCAAGCCTCTCAATGCATCATTTGCGCCAAGCTCAAGCAATACTAGCCCTGGTTTCTTTTGCTTCAGCAAATCACCCATTCGAGCAAGCCCCCCAGAGCTTGTTTCGCCGCTGATACTGGCATTGTAGACAGACCACGGACTTCCTTCCTTCGCTAATTGCTGCTGAAGTAGGTTGACCCAGCCAGATCCACGAGGCAAGCCATATTCAGCAGACAGACTATCGCCCATCACCAAAATGACTGGGTTTGTTTGTGCCCAAGAGTTAAAACCAATAAACAGGCAAAATAGACCCACATAAAGTGACGTTCTCAATGCATTACAGTGTTTGTGAAATTGGTACATGATTCTGGGGTCAGTGGAAAAAGATAAGTAATGAGCGGTTTATTAAAAACAATTAGTGTCGCAAAACTAGGCAAGACTGTTTTTGCTAATGACGACTGTTTATCCATTTTGCACGACATTAGCTTTGATATTGAATCGGGCGAGAGTGTAGCGATTATTGGCGCCTCCGGCTCTGGCAAAAGCACGTTGTTGAGTCTTCTGGCTGGCCTTGATACTCCAACCGAGGGTGAAGTTTGTTTGATGGGGCAAAGCCTCAATGTTTTAGATGAGGATGGGCGGGCTAAGTTGCGTAGTTTACATACGGGCTTTGTTTTCCAGTCCTTTCAGCTACTTCCGCACCTAAATGCCCTGGAAAATGTCATGTTGCCAGCAGAGATCTTGGGGTTTGATTTAGCCAGCACCCGAACTCAGGCTCAATATTGGCTTGATAAAGTGGGGTTGTCTCACCGGCTACAGCATTTTCCAAAGACACTTTCTGGTGGTGAGCAACAGCGCGTAGCCCTAGCCAGAGCTTTTATCAGCAAGCCCGCCATCTTGTTTGCCGATGAACCTACCGGGAGCTTGGATGAGGCTAGCGGAAGCAGGGTAATAGAGCTTTTATTTAACCTCAATCGGGAATGTAACTCGACACTTGTCTTGGTGACTCATGACCCAGCCTTAGCAGCTCAGTGCAGTCGTCAGTTTCAGCTTCAGGCTGGGCGATTGGTCTGATCAAAACCTTATAATCTAGGCATGTCATTTTTCCGTTTCTTGCCAGGGGCTGATGCCCTTTCAGCTTTCCGCCAACAGCGTCTTTTAGTATCCCTAGCGGCCCAAGGCGTTGAACTCGAGTCTATTGAGGCTCAGTATCTTCACTTCATCTGGTCTGATTCAGATCTCGATGTCAAAAATCAAGAAATTCTTGCTAGCCTTTTAACCTACGGACAGCCTTTCGTATCAAAGTTAAAGCCGGAAAACTCATGGTTTAGCAAAGGATCCAAGCTCCGTCAAGACGCAGTCGTCATCCCTAGATTTGGCACGGTATCGCCATGGGCTAGTAAAGCTACTGACATTGCGCGTCAATGCGCTTTGAATGTACTCCGGATTGAGCGTGGCGTTCAGTATGCATGGCAATCTAAAAAAGAATTAACCCAAACTCAAACAAATATTGTTTTGGCAGTTATTCATGATCGGATGACAGAAGCTGTTGTTGACAGTAGTGATCAGGCTCAAGCTTTGTACCAAACTTTGGCAGATCGTCCGCTCTTGCGCATTCCAGTATTAACAGATGGAAGTGTTGCACTGGACAAAGCGAACCAAGAGTTGGGTCTTGCTTTATCTGATGATGAAGTTGCTTACCTCGCGGAGAATTTTATACGTCTAGAGCGCAATCCGAGTGACGTTGAACTTATGATGTTCGCCCAGGCAAATAGTGAACACTGTCGCCATAAGATTTTTAATTCTTCATGGACGATTGACGGCAATGATCAAGAGCTTTCCTTGTTTGCCATGATCCGTAATACCCATCAGCTTCGCCCAGAAGGCACCATCGTTGCTTACTCAGATAACTCCGCCATCATGGAAGGTTGTAAATCTGAGACTTGGGTACCACAAGGTAAAGATCACCGTTATGAAAAAAATACGTGCTTAGTGCACACCTTGATGAAAGTGGAAACCCATAATCACCCAACGGCGATTGCACCATTTCCTGGAGCCTCTACAGGTGCTGGTGGAGAAATTCGAGATGAGGGTGCTACCGGTATAGGCGGACGCCCTAAAGCAGGCCTCACAGGCTTCTCGGTATCTAATTTAAATATCCTCGGCACAGATTTGCCTTGGGAGGCTGAAAAGTACGGTAAGCCAGAGCGTATTGCTACACCATTGCAGATCATGATCGACGGTCCTCTGGGTGGGGCTGCTTTTAATAATGAGTTTGGCCGTCCCATTTTGGGTGGTTATTTCCGCGTGTTTGAGCAAACTTTAGATGGCACTCGCCGCGGATATCACAAGCCCATCATGATCGCCGGTGGAATTGGCAGCATTGATTCTATTCATACCCATAAAAAACCGATTCAAGCTGGTCATCTATTGATTCAGTTGGGTGGGCCTGGAATGCGTATTGGTATGGGTGGCGCTACCGGCAGCTCTGTTGCAACTGGTACCAATACTGCAGATCTGGATTTTGATTCCGTCCAGCGCGGCAATCCAGAAATGGAACGCCGTGCACAAGAGGTGATTAACGCATGCCGCGCAATGGGCGAGAGCAATCCGATTATTTCTATACATGATGTCGGGGCGGGCGGTTTATCCAATGCTTTTCCTGAGTTGGCTGATGGTGCTGGCTTAGGTGCAAAATTTAAATTACGCAACATTCCGCTCGAAGAGAGCGGCATGAGTCCTGCAGAAATTTGGTGCAATGAGTCTCAAGAACGCTATGTTCTCGCCATTGACTCTAAAGATTTGGATCTATTGAAGTCTTTATGCGAGCGTGAGCGTTGCTTATTTTCTGTCGTTGGCGAAGCTACCGATGAGCGTCAACTTCTATTGAGTGATAGCAAGCAGGAGCCTGGAACAGATGCAGCCTTGCCAATCAACATGCCAATGGATGTGTTGTTGGGTAAACCACCACGCATGCACCGCGATGTTAAGCGTGTTCAGCAAGAATTTACTGAGCTCAACGTTACTGATGCTGATTTAGCACAGTGTATTGCCTGGGTGTTACAACAACCAACTGTGGCAAGTAAGTCATTCTTAATCACGATTGGCGATAGAACCGTTGGCGGCTTAAATTCTCGTGACCCATTCGTTGGTCCTTGGCAAGTGCCCGTTGCAGATTGCGCTGTCACAATGATGGACTACAAAGGTTATCGCGGTGAAGTGATGACCATGGGTGAGAGAACTCCTTTAGCCGTCATTGATGCTCCTGCTGCCGCACGTATGGCTGTTGGTGAGGCCTTAACCAATTTATTGGCGGCTGATATCACCAGTTTGCAAGACATCAAGTTATCAGCCAACTGGATGGCAGCATGCGGCGCACCCGGTGAAGATGCGAAGCTCTATGACTCTGTTCAAGCAATTGGTATGGATCTTTGCCCGGCATTGGGAATCTCTATTCCGGTTGGTAAAGATTCTTTATCTATGGCAACAGAATGGCGTGATGGTGATCAGTCCAAGAAAGTGGTTTCACCGATTTCCGCAATTATTTCTGCATTCGCTTCTGTCATCGATGTACGCAAGACCTTAACGCCTGCTTTGACATTAAAAGATGCCAAGGGCGCGACTTTAGAAACCGAGCTGATCTTGATCGACCTTGGTCGTGGGAAGAATCGTATGGCGGGTAGCATCCTTGCTCAAGTTCTCAATCAATCTGGCAAGGTAGCTCCGAATGTAGATCACCCAGAAGATCTCAAAGCGCTAGCTGCTGCCATTATTGAGCTGCGCAAAGAAAACAAATTGCTGGCGTATCACGACCGCTCTGATGGTGGTTTGCTAGCCTGTGTTGCTGAGATGGCATTTGCCTCTCATTGCGGTATTTCTATGAATGTAGACATGATTGCTGTAGATTTTGGCCAAGAACCAGATCATGGGGATGCAAAGAATTGGGCACAGCAAGTTTCAGGTCGCCGCCACGAACAAACAATACGAGCCTTGTTTAATGAAGAATTAGGCGCCGTAATTCAGGTGCGCAGAGAAGATAGAGATGCGGTGTTTGCAGTCTTGCGCAAGCTTGGCCTTAGCGCTTACAGTCATGTCATCGGCAAACCCAATACCAATGGCCGTATTGAGATTTGGCGCGATGCTAAAAATATCTTTGCTGAGCCCAGAGAAGTTCTGCAAAAGATGTGGGCCAACACCAGCTATCAAATTGCGCGCCTACGTGATAACCCCGCCTGTGCCGATAGCGAGTTCAATTTATTAGACGACCTTGCCGATCCTGGTATGTCACCGAAGCTGACATTTAACCCGTCAGAAGATATTGCAGCACCATTTATTCAAAAGAATATTCGACCTAAGGTTGCAATTCTGCGTGAGCAGGGTGTTAACTCTCATGTTGAAATGGCGTATGCCGTCAACTGGGCTGGTTTTGATAGCTATGACGTGCACATGTCTGACTTACTCGCCGGCAAGGCAAGGCTGGATGATTTCCGCGGCTTAATTGCTTGTGGTGGCTTCAGTTATGGCGACGTCTTGGGGGCTGGTGAGGGATGGGCCAAAACCATTCTGTTTAACCAGCAATTACGCGATCAGTTCTCAGCCTTCTTTAATCGCCAAGATAGTTTTGCATTAGGCGTTTGCAATGGCTGCCAGATGATGAGCAACCTTTCAGGAATTATTCCTGGTGCAGAGGCTTGGCCTAAATTTACCCGCAATCAATCTGAGCAATATGAAGCCCGCCTCGTGATGGCTGAAGTATTACCATCGCCATCCATCTTTACCCAAGGCATGGAAGGTAGCCAGTTGCCAATCGCGATTGCTCATGGTGAGGGTTTTGCTAACTTTAGTCAGCAGGGTAATTTAGAGCAATTGCATAAGCAGGGCTTATCAGCATTACGTTTTGTAGATAACCTTGGCAAGCCGACTGAAACCTATCCCATGAACCCCAATGGCTCACCTGGTGGTTTAACAGGCGTTACTACCGCTGATGGTCGTTTTACGGTCATGATGCCGCATCCAGAAAGGGTGTTCCGCGCTGCGCAAATGAGCTGGTGCCCACCAGAATGGTTAGATGTTGATGATGGCGCAAGCCCATGGCTGCGGTTATTCCGTAACGCGCGTCGCTGGGCGAACTAAGCCATGTCTTTAGACATGGAGCCGGTTACCTTTTCTGAAAGCGGCGGCGTACGTTATCTGCACTTTGGTAGCGAATTAATTCAGGGTGCAATGCGCATTCGCGATCCTGACGAAATCTACCTAGAGTACAACCAGCAGATGATGGCTTGGTTACTATTTCTAGAAACTCGGCCTGGTATGCGTGTAGCTCAACTGGGTCTTGGTACCGGTGCATTAACTAAATTCCAACATCATTATTGCCCAGCGGTAAAAACAACTGTTGTTGAGCTCAATCCATCTGTCATTATTTCAGCAAGAAGTATGTTCTTTACCCCAGATGATGATCGTCGCCTAGAAACGCTACAAACTGATGCGAAAGCATTTGTACAGAGCGCAAGGCAACAAAAACAATATGATGCTGTACAGGTAGATCTCTATGACGCTATTTGCGATGGACCTGCTGCGAGTTCGCTTGATTTTTATAAGGGCTGCTACAGCATCCTGAAAAGTACCGGTGTCATGACGGTCAATTTATTTTCACGTCATAAGAGTTTTGATATCAACTTACAAAATATCTGCGAGGCATTTGACAATAGAGTCCTACTGTTTCCGGAGTCGCATGATTGCAATGTGGTGGCTATTGGTTTTAAAGGACCCAAACTCGAGGTTGAGTGGAAGGAAGTTTCGAAGAGGGCAAAGCTGATTCTAGAAAAGACTGGTTTGCCAACCAATAAATGGGTATCAGGCATCGCCCGTGAAAACGCACGCCAAGAAAGTAAATTATCAATCTAAAGTAGCTACTTAGGCTCGGCTGCTAAGAAAAAAGGCGATCAATTGATCGCCTTTTTTGTTCCCCAATACATCTGAGGGTTTTGGACTTTAGATTGTTACGGTATCGGCTACATCACTAAATGACTTTAGCTTATCGAAGCTCATATATCTATAAACCTCAGCAGACTTAGCATTGAGTGCCTGAACTTGCTCCAAGTACTCGGCGGGAGTTGGCAAGCGTCCAAGCAAGGCTGCTACTGAAGCAAGTTCAGCAGAGGCCAAGAAAACGCGTGTATCAATACCTAGGCGATTAGGGAAGTTACGGGTTGATGTAGAAACTGCTGTAGAGCCTTTACGGATCTGAGCTTGGTTACCCATGCATAAAGAGCAACCAGGGCTCTCCATACGCGCGCCAGCAGCACCCAACATGCCGTAGTAGCCTTCTTCCATCAAGACCATGGCGTCCATCTTGGTAGGAGGAGCAACCCATAAGCGTGTTGGCATATCTTTCTTGCCCTGCAAGACTTGACCAGCAGCACGGAAGTGGCCAATGTTCGTCATGCAAGAACCGATAAAGACTTCATCGATTTTTTCACCAGCAACTTCAGACAATACTTTTACATCATCTGGGTCATTAGGGCAGGCAAGAATAGGCTCTTTGATTTCATCGATATTGATTTCAATGATTTCAGCGTAATCAGCATTCTCATCAGCTTTAAGGAGTTGTGGATTTGCAATCCAAGCCTGCATGGCTTTAATGCGGCGACCTAATGTACGCTTGTCTTCGTAACCATTGGCAATCATCCACTTCATTAAAGTGATATTAGATTGCATGTACTCAATGATCGGCTCTTTGTTGAGGTGCACTGTACAACCACCAGCAGAGCGTTCTGCTGAAGCGTCAGACAATTCAAATGCTTGCTCAACTTTGAGATCAGGCAAACCTTCTATTTCCAAGATACGGCCAGAGAAAATATTCTTCTTGCCTTGCTTTTCAACAGTGAGCAAACCTTTTTTGATTGCATACAAAGGAATGGCATTCACAAGATCACGCAAGGTGATGCCGGGCTGCATCTTGCCTTTGAAGCGAATCAATACAGACTCCGGCATATCCAATGGCATCACGCCAGTAGCAGCAGCAAAGGCAACCAAGCCTGAACCCGCTGGGAATGAAATACCGATTGGGAAGCGAGTATGGCTATCACCACCAGTACCGCAGGTATCTGGTAACAAGAGGCGGTTTAACCAACTATGAATCACACCATCACCTGGACGCAAAGCGACGCCACCACGATTTGTCATAAACGGTGGCAATTCATGCTGAGTGCGAATATCTACTGGTTTTGGATAAGCAGAGGTGTGACAGAACGATTGCATTACGAGATCAGAAGAGAACCCTAGGCAAGCCAAGTCCTTTAACTCGTCACGAGTCATTGGACCAGTTGTGTCTTGAGATCCAACAGTTGTCATGTGGGGCTCACAATAAGTCCCCGGACGAACGCCTTGACCTTCAGGAAGGCCACAAGCACGGCCAACCATCTTTTGAGCCAAGCTGAACCCTTTTTTATTGTCTGGAGGGCTCACAGGTACACGGAACTCCGTAGAGGCAGGTAATCCCAATGCTGCACGTGCTTTAGCTGTTAAGCCGCGACCAACAATCAATGGAATACGCCCGCCAGCACGTACTTCATCCAAAATCACTGGTGATTTGAGGGAGAAGCTAGTGATCTCACTTCCGTTCTTAAATACTTTTCCTTCGTATGGACGCAGTTCAATCTCATCGCCCATATTCATTTGAGAAACATCTAACTCGATTGGCAATGCACCAGAGTCTTCCATGGTGTTGAAGAAGATCGGTGCAATGTTAGTACCAAGGCAAACACCCCCAAAGCGCTTATTTGGGACAAATGGAATATCTTGACCTGTCCACCAAAGAACTGAGTTCGTTGCGGATTTGCGTGAAGAACCTGTACCAACAACATCACCAACATAAGCAATTTGATTGCCTTTTTTCTTTAGCGTTGCGATTTGTTTCATTGGACCGCGAACGCCTGTCTCATCGGGCTCAATGCCTGGACGTGGGTTCTTCAGCATGATCGTTGCGTGCAATGGAATGTCTGGACGGCTCCAAGCATCAGGTGCTGGAGAGAGATCGTCGGTATTAGTTTCCCCAGTGACCTTAAATACTGTGAGCTTCATATTCTCTGGAACGACAGGGCGGCTAGTAAACCACTCAGCATCAGCCCAGCTTTTCATAACCGCTTTTGCATTAGCGTTGCCTTTTTCAGCAAGCTCTTGCACATCATTAAAGTAATCAAACATCAAGAGGGTTTTCTTGAGCGCTTCTGCAGCTACTGTACCGCATTCAGAATCAACCAAGAGCTCTACTAAGGGCTTGATGTTGTAGCCGCCCAGCATGGTACCCAGCAACTCCGTCGCTTTCAATTTGGAGAGCAGCGGGGATTTAACAGCGCCTTTTGCAATTGCATCCAAAAACTCGGCCTTAACCTTAGCGGCATCATCCACGCCAGCTGGAACGCGATTGGTGATGAGTTCTACAAGCTCAGCCTCTTTACCCTTTGGCGGGTTCTTGAGTAGCTCAACCAGCTGAGCTGTTTGATCCTTGGTTAAAGGGAGGGCTGGGATGCCAAGGGCTGCGCGTTCGGCAACTTGGGCGTTGTAGGCTTCTAACATCGTGTTTCCTATGAGGTAAGTGTTGTCAACAGAAAATGGCAAGCGGGAAAGTTGACCCCGATCAAATCTATTGTAGTGGGTTGGGCTTGCTCTGAGTATGGGTTTAACTACTGATTTTGGCCCAAAATGTGCTAAAAAAGGGCCTATATCACTTGCTCTTCTTTGAGTGCCCAAACCAAGGCTACGACCCAGCCAATCAAAGACCAGCCTAAGAAGAGATTGAGAGCGAAAATCGCCCCTGTATTAGCCCGTTTTCTATTAAATGCTACCGCGAAAGGTAGGAAGTAGAAAAGTGACAGAATGGCAATGAGAATGGCGAAAAAGAGGCGCATATTCAAAAACCTACCTTTCTCTTACCCAGGTTTGAGTCCTGCCTAGCAAAGGAATACCAATATAGGCACGAACCTCCAATTTGCTGCCTTGATCTTTGAGCTTCATCTCTGTACGGTAGATCTCTCCGTCATCTGGATCCAAAATTCGGCCATCACCATAGGATTCCCCAGACTTTTTCAATCCAGTCAGGATTTCCATGCCTAGTACCGGCTTACCTTTACGAGAATCGGTGCATTTTTCACAAGTGGATAGGGCGCTTGGATCTAGGAGTTTTTTAATGATGCCGCTATAAACCCCATCTTTAACGGTGATTTCAACCAAAGCTGCAGGCTGGTTTGTATCGTCATCAAAAGTCTTCCAGATCCCTATAATCAAGCTCGAATCTTGGGCGAATAAGGGCTGCAGCCCAAATAGGGCAATTAGCAGAAGGCCTGAGAAGATCTGAATTAGGAATTTCTTCATTTTTGAGCCATTTAAACATGGTGATGGGCAGATATTAACGCCTAGAAAATTTCTTAGGTTGGTATCGCTATCGTTATAATTACTTTTTCCAACAGAGCCTAAGCGATGACCAAATACGTTTTTGTCACTGGTGGTGTGGTTTCTTCCTTAGGGAAAGGAATCGCAGCTGCCTCGCTTGCCGCGATTCTTGAATCCCGCGGTCTGAAAGTCACCCTCCTAAAATTAGACCCTTATATTAACGTTGACCCCGGAACAATGAGTCCGCTTCAACATGGTGAGGTTTTCGTTACAGAGGATGGCGCGGAAACTGACCTTGATTTAGGCCATTACGAGCGTTTTGTTTCTGCCAAGATGCGCAAGAGCAATAACTTCACAACGGGTCAAATTTACGAATCGGTTATTAGTAAAGAGCGCCGCGGTGAATACCTTGGCAAAACAGTTCAAGTTATTCCGCATATCACCAACGAAATTCAGGCCTTTGTAGAGCGGGGCGCTAAAGCGAGTCATGATGGCCATGCTGACATAGCCATCTGCGAAATCGGCGGAACTGTAGGCGATATCGAGTCGCTACCGTTCCTTGAGGCTGCAAGGCAAATGAGTCTGCGCTTACCGCTCCATAGCTGTGCCTTTGTTCATTTAACCTTAGTTCCATATATCAGCAGCGCTGGTGAATTAAAAACCAAACCCACTCAACATTCCGTCCAGAAACTGCGCGAGATTGGCATCATGCCAACTGCTCTGCTTTGTCGTGCAGATCGCCCTATTCCCGAGGATGAACGCGCGAAGATTTCTTTATTCTCAAACGTACGTGAAGATGCTGTGATCTCTGTTTGGGATGTCGATACGATCTATAAGATTCCCGAAATGTTGCATGCCCAAGGCATGGATGACTTGATTTGCCGCGAACTGCAAATTGAAGCTAAACCAGCCGACTTATCTGTTTGGGCTAATCTTGTTTATCAGATGGCCAACCCGCAGCATGAAGTCACTATCGGCATGGTTGGTAAATATGTTGAGCTGACGGAATCTTACAAATCTTTAATTGAAGCATTGCGTCATGCTGGTATCCACACACAAACGCGTGTCAACATTACCTACATTGACTCAGAGCAAATTGAAAAAGACGGTATTGACTGCCTCAATAATCTGGATGCGATTTTAGTTCCAGGTGGATTTGGCAAAAGAGGTACTGAAGGCAAGATTGCAGCCATTCGCTTTGCCCGTGAGAACAAAATTCCTTATCTCGGTATTTGCTTAGGAATGCAGTTAGCGGTCATTGAATTTGCAAGGCATGTTGCCAATATTGCGAAGGCCAATAGCACTGAGTTTGATCCTGAAACCGACAATCCAGTGGTAGCTTTAATCACTGAATGGCTTGACCGCGAAGGCCGCGTTGAGAAACGCAGCAATGATTCCGATATGGGCGGAACCATGAGGCTCGGCTCACAACGCTGCCCTGTAAAAGAAGGTACTCTGGCCCGTCGTATTTATGGTGCTGAGGTGAATGAGCGCCACCGTCACCGCTATGAAGTCAATAATGCTTATGTAGAGCGTCTTCAGAAGTCTGGTTTGATTATTTCAGCAAGAACGCCTAATGAGTCCTTGCCAGAGATGATGGAGCTTCCTAGCACCATGCATCCATGGTTCTTTGGTGTGCAGTTCCATCCGGAATTCACATCTACTCCACGTGATGGACATCCCTTATTCTCCGCGTTTATTACAGCTGCACTCACACATCAAGATGCCGACCTCAAAGAGTCTGCATAAGGGAGGAGAGATGAGTACATTTAAGCTTTGTGGATTTGATGTTGGCTTACAGCATCGCTTCTTTCTAATTGCTGGCCCATGTGTAATCGAGTCAGAGGAGTCTGCGATTGACATTGCTGGTGAGCTCAAGGAGATTACGAGCGCGCTTCAAATACCCTTTATTTACAAGTCGTCATTCGACAAAGCCAATCGCTCCTCTGGTACTTCGTTTCGTGGCCTAGGGATGGAAAGAGGTTTAGAGATTCTTGCTAAAGTCAAACGTGAGATCGGCGTTCCAGTGCTGACCGATATCCATGACATCAGCGAGATTGAATCAGTCGCCAAGGTAGTTGATGTTCTTCAAACGCCTGCTTTTCTCTGCAGACAAACGGATTTCATTCGCGCTTGCGCGCAGAGCGGTAAACCTGTGAACTTTAAAAAAGGTCAGTTCTTATCTCCGCACGAGATGTTAAATGTGATTGAAAAAGCAAGGGTAGCGGCTGCAGAAAAAAATCTGCCCGATCAATTTATGGTATGTGAACGTGGCGCATCATTTGGTTACAACAATTTAGTGTCGGATATGCGCAGCTTAGCCATCTTGCGTGAATCTCATGCGCCAGTTGTATTTGATGCGACCCATTCTGTACAGTTACCTGGTGGCCAAGGGAATTCAAGTGGTGGACAGCGAGAATTTGTACCTGTTTTGGCTCGAGCTGCAGTTGCAGTAGGGATTAGCGGCCTCTTTATGGAAACCCATCCAGACCCGGCCAAAGCGCTTTCAGATGGCCCAAATGCAGTGCCATTAAATCGTATGCGTGAACTATTGGAATCTTTAGTAGCCATTGATTCCGTAGTTAAGAAAACTGGCTCATTCTTAGAAGACAGTTTTCAGTAATTTTTATTTTATTTTGGAATTAGGAGATTTAGATGAGCGCCATTGTTGACATCATCGGTAGAGAGATTTTAGATTCACGTGGTAATCCAACTGTGGAGTGCGATGTCTTGCTGGAGTCTGGCGTTATGGGTCGTGCCGCCGTTCCTTCTGGCGCCTCTACAGGCTCACGTGAAGCGATTGAGCTTCGCGATGGTGACAAAGCGCGCTACCTTGGCAAAGGCGTTCTCAAAGCTGTCCAGAACATTAATATTGAAATTGCGGAATCAATTCTGGGTCTAGATGCAAGCGAGCAAGCTTTCTTAGACCACACACTCAATGAGCTCGATGGTACTCATAACAAAGCTCGCTTAGGTGCCAATGCAACTTTAGCTGTTTCTATGGCTGTAGCAAGAGCAGCAGCAGAAGAGGCTGGCCTGCCTTTGTATCGTTATTTCGGTGGCTCTGGCTCGATGCAATTGCCCGTGCCAATGATGAATATCGTGAATGGTGGTGCACATGCCAACAATAGTTTGGATATTCAAGAATTTATGATTATGCCGATTGGTGCGCAAAGCTTCCGCGAAGCCTTGCGTTGTGGTGCTGAAATTTTTCATGAACTGAAGAAGATTCTTGGCGCTCAAGGCATGCCAACGACTGTTGGTGATGAAGGTGGTTTTGCGCCTAACTTTAAGAGCAATCATGAGTGCTTGCAAACGATTATGAAAGCCATTGAAGGTGCTGGCTACCATGCTGGTGACGATGTCTTGTTGGCCCTAGATTGTGCTGCTAGTGAGTTCTATAAAGATGGCAAATATCACCTATCCGGTGAAGACCTCCAACTGACATCGAGTGAGTTTTCTGATTATCTCGGGAACTTAGCAGATCAATTTCCGATCGTATCTATAGAAGATGGAATGCATGAGAGTGATTGGGATGGTTGGGCTGACATCACTAGGAAGCTTGGTAAAAAAATTCAGCTAGTTGGCGACGATCTTTTTGTTACCAATACACGCATTCTGAAAGAGGGCATTGAAAAGGGTGTTGCAAATTCGATTCTGATCAAGATTAATCAAATCGGTACATTAACTGAGACGTTTGCAGCTATCGAAATGGCGAAGCGCGCTAATTACACGGCAGTGATTTCACATCGCTCTGGTGAAACTGAAGACAGCACCATTGCTGATATTGCTGTTGGTACTAACGCTGGTCAAATCAAAACAGGTTCGCTATCACGTTCCGACCGTATTGCTAAATACAACCAGCTCTTGCGTATTGAAGAAGACTTAGGTGATGTCGCTAGCTACCCTGGCAAGTCTGTTTTCTATAACCTCAAGCGCTAATCAAGCAATACTGCTTTTCAATAGACTATGCGGATTGTCATCTACTCAATGCTGTTATTGCTGATGGCAATCCAATACCCCTTGTGGCTGGGTAAGGGTGGATGGCTTAAAGTATATGAGATGGAGCGACAACTAGAGCTTCAAGAAGCTAAAAACAGCGCGCTAAGCTTAAGAAACGCCAAACTATCAGGCGATGTTAAAGATTTAAAAGACGGCACGCGGGCAATTGAAGAGCGGGCCAGAGTTGAGCACGGGATGATTAAAGACGGCGAGTTTTTTGTACAAATTCTGCCTAACGATAAGCCACAACAACCTGCCACCATCAAACAGTAGATTTAATGACCGCTTGAGGGTGGCCTTGTTGCATCACTTAGCAAATCTGTTTTAAAAACTTGTCGGCAATCTACCGCATCAAATTGATAGATCTTGCCGCAGAACTCACAGGCAGTCTCTACTTTGCCTTGCTCAACAATGATGTCTTCTACCTCTTCTTCTCCTAACATTCTTAAAATATCGGCAACCTTAGCGCGAGAGCAACGGCAGGAAAATTGTATTTTTCGGGTCGGAAAGCTGCGAACACCGCTGTTAACTGACTCCTCTAAAAAGAGACGGCGCAGAATCACTTCAGGAGTAAGAGTAAGAAGCTCTTCATCTGTAATTGTTTCACCAAGCGCCTGGATGCGGCTCCATCCTTCGGCAGCCTCTTGGGGATCTAGGTGTGCATGCCCTCCAGAATCCGGTAGCCGCTGTAGCAATAAACCACCAACGTGCGTTTCATTCGAGCTTAACCAGATCCGGGTATCAAGCTGCTCAGAATTCTGCATGTATAAAGCAATGGCTTCAGCAGCGCTCGTAACAGGTCTGATAACCGTTCCAACATACTCCTGAAGGGCAACTATGCCCTGGTAGGGCGCTTGCCCTGGCTCACGGTTTGCTGGGTCCAACGTAATAACCAGTCTGCCTGAATGACTGGCATCCAAGAGTTCGCCCAGCGTTGCGTTTGAAACAATCTCAGAAGGGTCAACGGATAGTTTGACGGTGGCCCGCATCGATAAGTCAGATTTACACTCTACTACTAGGAGTTGAATGGGGCCCTTGCTCTGTGCCTGAATAATCAAAGTGCCGTCAAACTTGAGGCTGGCGCTTAAGAGTGTGGCCGCGCCAACAAAGTCACCTAGGATTTTACGGATAGCAGGGGGGTCATTACGGCGCTCTAAAACGGCCTGCCAAGCACTTCCAATTGAGACAATCTCTCCTCGAACAGGGGCGCCATCACACATAAATACAAGTAGTTCGTTCATAGGATGAAAGTATCCACGTTTTTCATAAATTCAGCTGGTATTTGACTGACCTGAGATAATGGGGTTTATGCATATTCGTACACGTTTCGCCCCCAGTCCAACGGGCTTTATACATTTGGGCAATCTTCGCAGCGCTTTATATCCTTGGGCATTTGCTCGTCACAATAAAGGTGATTTCATTCTCAGGATTGAAGACACTGATTTAGAGCGCTCAACGCAAGAAGCGGTTGATGTGATTATTGAAGGAATGGCGTGGTTGGGTCTAGATATAGATGAAGGGCCCATCTACCAGATGCAACGCATCGAGCGCTATCGGGAAGTTGTAAAGCAACTGCTTGATTCTGGTTTAGCTTACCCCTGCTATATGAGTGAAGATGAGCTCAATAAGTTACGAGACCAGCAAATGGCTAATAAAGAAAAGCCGCGCTACAACGGCTTATGGCGCCCTGAGTCAGGCAAAACTTTGCCAGCAATACCGGCGGGGGTGGAGCCAGTGATTCGCTTTAAAAATCCCATTGGGGGCTCTGTCATTTGGACGGATGCCGTTAAGGGATCAATTGAAATCAGTAATGACGAACTAGATGATCTGGTGATCGCAAGGCCTGATGGAACGCCTACTTACAACTTCTGCGTGGTAGTAGATGATCTGGATATGAATATCACTCACGTGATTCGTGGTGACGACCATGTGAATAACACGCCACGTCAAATTAATATCATGAAAGCTCTGGGAGGTACACCTCCTGTGTATGCCCATTTACCAACGGTTCTAAATGATTCTGGCGAGAAAATGAGTAAGCGCAATGGGGCTATGAGCGTGCGCGACTATCAAAAAGCAGGTTACTTGCCAGAAGCAATCCTCAATTATTTAGCTCGCCTTGGCTGGTCTCATGGTGATGCAGAGGTCTTTACCAAAGAGCAGTTTGTAGATTGGTTTGATTTAGATAACTTAGGGCGTTCACCCGCACAGCATAATCCTGAAAAATTATTGTGGTTGAATCATCAATATATTCAGAATGCTGATCCTGTTAAATTGGCTGAGGCCACAAAGCCATTTGCACATGCATTGGGTATTGATACTGAAAATGGCCCCGATTTTGTACAAGTAGTTGCCTTGCTAAAAGATCGTGCCAATACCTTGATTGAAATAGCTGAAGGTGCAAAACTTTTCTATCTCCCGGCACCATCGCATAGCGCTCAACAGTTGGCAGACAATATTTCCGATGCCATTAAGCCTGCTCTGGTGGATCTGATCAAAGCAATCGAATTAGCCGAACCAAAAAAAGAGTCTTATGGTGCCGCTTTTAAGCAGGTACTAGCCCAATACCAACTGAAGATGCCAGCTTTAGCTATGCCCGTGCGCTATGCTTTATTTGCCACAACTCAGACACCAGCAATTGATTCTGTCTTGGTGGTGCTGGGTAAAGATGAATCTCTGAAACGCCTATCAAAGGTGCTCCTGTAGGCAATTTGCGCATTCGCAGCAAAATAGGATAAAATCTTGGATTGTTTTGAGTGTCTTGTAGTTTTATCGCGAGATTTAGGGGGTATAGCTCAGCTGGGAGAGCGCTTGCATGGCATGCAAGAGGTCAGCGGTTCGATCCCGCTTATCTCCACCAAGGTTTAAAATAAGCTTTGCAGTAGTAGTACTAGGTCCCCATCGTCTAGAGGCCTAGGACATCACCCTTTCACGGTGAGTACGGGGGTTCGAATCCCCCTGGGGACGCCAAAGATTTTTGGCTAGTAGTTCTAGTAAGTGACGTAAGTAGTGCGCGTTGTAATTTGGAGCGGTAGTTCAGTTGGTTAGAATATCGGCCTGTCACGCCGAGGGTCGCGGGTTCGAGTCCCGTCCGCTCCGCCAAATACAAAAAATAAAGGCCCAATATGGGTCTTTATTTTTTTGGCTCAATACTATTATTGAGAAAGGGTGGGTCCAGGTGCTATATACCCGCTATTCAGATCGGATGGGCCGCCACTGTTTGGTAATGACTTTGAGTCTGCCCCACTTGCAGACATAATATTTTTATTTCCCCTTCCCGAACTAGGCGATCCGGTAAGAATAGGATTTTGCGATTTAGAAAAAGTAGCGCTAGTATCCACAGAACTTTTTGAAGCTAAAGAGGCTGGAGTAGTTTGACTTGATGGAGTTGCTGAAGGTGAGGCTGATTTCGTCGATGAGGTTGTTGTTTTATTCAATAAATTAAGCGCCGCTGTTTTCTGAGCTGCAGCAGCCGCAGCGGCTTTCTGAGCTGCAGCAGCCGCA
>Ga0208253_1000189_pt1 | contig 28067 bp, 38 predicted proteins | sample CryBogCBE10Oct08_FD_184573 | JGI IMG/M metagenome (GOLD analysis project Ga0208253, IMG submission 184573) | Freshwater microbial communities from Crystal Bog, Wisconsin, USA - CBE10Oct08 (SPAdes) | ecosystem: Environmental > Aquatic > Freshwater > Lake | place: Crystal Bog, Wisconsin, USA...
TTCGAAAAAGAAATTCGCCTAAGGCCAGCTGAATATTATTGGGTTCATAAGCGCTTCAAAAATCGCCCCAATAATGAGGCAAGTCCTTACTAAGCCTTCATTAAAAACATCTTTTGTCCTATCATTAAGAGATGAACGAACGTATTGGGCTATTTGCCGACCTTCACAGTAATTTAGAGGCTTATGAAGCCTGCATGGAAAGAGCCCAAGAACTCGGCGTTACACGCATGGCTTTCTTGGGTGACCTAGTTGGATATAACGCCGATCCAATTGCTTTGGTTGATCGCATTGCTGAACTCGTTTGGTCTGGCAAAGCCATTGCAGTGGTCGGCAATCATGATGAGGCAGTCTTTAAAGATTACAGCCAAAGAATGAATGCCAGCGCCAATGCGGCCATTGAGTGGACCAAGTCGCAACTGAACCCAGCGCATGTGCAATTTTTAAAAGAGCTGCCGCTAATCATCAACGAAGAAGAGATTTGCTTTGTACATGCATCAGCTCATAAGCCTTCGGAGTGGAATTACATTACCGACAGCATGAGCGCCTGGCAATGTGTCCAAAGTTCAGGTAAGTCATACACTTTTGTGGGGCATGCGCACGAGCAGGCTCTTTTTTATCAAAGTGCCGTTGGCAAACTAATTCGTTTTGCTCCACATCCTGGAGATGAAGTTCCTGTTATGAGCCATCGCCAGTGGGTTGGCGTCGTTGGATCGCTTGGTCAACCAAGAGATGGCAATCCCGAGGCCTGCTTTGCAGTATTTGAACCTGAAATTTCTGCATTAACTTTCCACCGCGTTCCCTATGATCACTTTAAAGCTGCAGATAAAGTGCGGCGCGCCGGCCTGCCAGAAGACTTAGTAAATCGCTTGATTACTGGTAAGTAATTTATCTATGTCCATCAAGCCTGATATTGAAGCAGTAGATGACATATTTCAGGAGGGTAAAGTCGTTGATGGTTTTGTTCTTGGAAAAGAACTGCATCGCGGCGGAATGGCAAGTCTTTTTTCGGCAACCAAAGAGGGCATTGATCTTCCCATCCTCTTAAAAATTCCACGGGTTGGCAAAGATCAACCTGTTGAGAGTTTAATTGGCTTTGAAACTGAGCTCACGATCCTGCGCTCCCTTAAAAGTCCATATGTACCGAAGTATCTAGGCTCGGGTAATATGGCAACACGTCCCTATATTGCAATGGAACAAGTCGCAGGACGTCCGCTAGAAGAGCTCATTAAAGAAGGCAAGCAATTTAGCATCGATGAAGTCATTCGTATTGGCGCCGATCTTGCGCAAGCGGTACAGTCTCTACACTCACAGGATGCAATACATCTCGACATCAAACCAGACAATGTGCTGATTGATGATGAAGGCAAACTAACGCTCATAGACTTTGGCCTCTCACACCACTCGCGCTTTCCGGATTTGTTGGCCGAAGAGATGCGCAAAGGTATTGGCTCTGCTCCCTACATTTCACCAGAACAAGTAGTTGGTGTTCGATCAGATTCACGCAGTGACATCTTTTCCATCGGCGTGATCATATATGAGTTATTGACGGGTGAACTCCCATTTGGCAACCCACAGACAATGAATGGGTTACGCAAAAGAATGTGGGCCAAACCATTTCCCCTCAGAGCCATCAGGAAAGAAATTCCACGCTGGTTACAAGAAGTGGTATTGCGCTGCCTAGAGCCGAGAGCAGATGAGCGCTATCAAAGCGCCACTCGTTTACGCCAAGTTCTACGTGATCCTGAAAGCGTTAAGCTCACAGAGAGGTCCGAACGCTTGGAGCCCCCTAGTTTTTGGGAAAGCCTCAAACGCTGGTTGAGAGCGGCGGGCTACGAGCCCTCACCAAGCCCGCTGCCTAGCAAGGGAAATCAAGATGCTCCATTAATGATCGCTGCAATTGATACACGCCAATCAGATGAAGAGCTGCGTGAGCGCATGCAGACAACTGCAAAAAATCTACTGCAAGCTTACCCAGAAAGTCGTTTGATTTGCCTTAGCACCATCGCCAGCACGCCGACATTTGAAGGCAATCAAGAAAGCGAGACTGCTAGCGGGATCGTGCGCGGTCATTTAGTTCAGTTGATGGAATGGGCAAAACCACTTAAGCTACCCCCAGAACGCATCTCCTATCACGTGCTAGAGGCCCTTGATCCTGCTACTCGGATTGTTGAGTTTGCAAAAGATAATGATGCATCGCTCATTTTGATTGGCGCATCCCATAAGCTACCGAATAAGGTGACGCCCTGGAGAACTTCAATGACCAAGATCGTTGAAGAAGCTCCTTGCAGCGTTCACATTGTTAGAGCTTAAACTTTTAGCCCTAGTAATCTTGCAGCATTCCCGCCCAAAATAGCCACGCGCTGAGAGTTAGTCAATCCGGGCGTACTCATAACATGTTCCACTGGAAACTCCTCCCAAGGAATCGGATGATCGGTGCCAATTACCACCTGACTTGCGCCGACCTGAGCAACTAAATGGCGCAATGCCTCAGGCGTAAAGACCAAGGAATCGAAATACAGTTGGTTTAAATACTCAGTTGGTTGTTTCTTGAGAACAATGTCAGGATTACAGTTTTGTGGTGAAACAAAACAACTGTGGTCCATCCTTGGGGCATATGAACCCAAGAACCCGCCACCGTGTGCAGCCAGCACTTTTAATTTTGGATACTTATCCAAGACACCTTCATATATTAAATGTTGAAGTGCAATCGTCGTATCTAAAGGATTACCAATGACATTAGACATCCAGCCATTACCTTTAAAGCGCTGCGCCAACGGAGGAGTGCTTTGTGGGTGTATAAAAAGGGTGACATTGAGCTCTTGAGCCTTAGCAAGTACGGGGTGGTATTTAGGGTTTGCAAAATCATCCCCCAGTACACTTCCACCAATTGCTGCCCCACATAAACCCTGCTTTTTCACTGCATCTTCGAGCTGCTGTACCGCCAAATCGGGATATTGCATGCTTAAAGAAGCAAAAGCTGCAAATGATGCTGGGCGCTGGGCGCAAAGCTCAGCCAGATTCTGGTTATTGATGCGACAAATCTCTGCTGACGTGTCTCTATCTTGGCGATACCAGAAAGGATTGACACTCAGTACCTGCATATCAATACCCTGTGCCTCCATTGCGCTTATACGCTCATCAATTTTGATGAAATGCTCACGCACTCCTTTAGTGGGCGGTGGCACAGACTTTGCATCCGCCCCCATCAAATCAATTGAATCCTGAAACATGCAATGCGCATGAACGTCGATCGTCTTTACTCGCTTACCATTGATAAAGACAGGGGTAACACGCTTAGGCCCGTTACTCTGGGTTTCTGCAGCATGCAATAAACCACAGCCACAAAAGGTCAGGCCGCCTAAAGTTTTAGCGGAAGTTTTTAGGAAAGATCTACGACTGTTCATACGATAGCTCCTTATTTAGGATTTTTTTAGGCCAAGCATTTCACGAGTTTCATTTGATGAAGCCAATTCGCCACCCATATCATTAACGATACGTTTAGCTCTAGTAACTAATTGCGCATTGGATTCGCACAGCACACCTTTTTCTAGGTAAATATTGTCTTCCATGCCAACACGAACATGTCCGCCATACAACCAAGCTTGCGCCACAATTGGGAACTCGGCACGACTAATGCCAAAAGCAGCCCACTTGGCACCCTGTGGCAACTGATCTCGCATATACAAGAGTGTTGCAGGATCAGTATTCAATCCATACTTTACGCCCATCACAAAAGTGTAAAGCCCAGGACCTTCTAATGTGCCGTCCTTAATTAAGTCTTTTGCCAGATTTAAATCGCCCGTATCAAAGATTTCAAGCTCTGGCATTACGCCTGCGTCACGGATCACCTTAGCCATCTTGCGCACGTTAGTTGGCGTGTTCATGACAACATCAGCACCAGAATTCATCGTATTCAAATCTAATGAGCAAATATCAGGTCGGAGTTTTGCAATGTGCTCAACGCGCTTTAAAGGATCGCATAAGGTGGTACCCGGTGCGAATACTTTTGGGTCGCCTTCCGTTGGCACATACCGACCACCAGGACCGGTGGTAAGGTTAATAATTAATTCTTTATTTTGCGCCTTGATTAGGCTGATAACTTCTGCATAATGATCAATTTCCATCGAAGGCTTGCCGTTTTCAGGATTGCGTACATGGATATGTACTACAGCAGCCCCTGCCTCACCAGCACCAAGACAGGCGTCTGCAATTTGCTTTGGTGTAATAGGAAGATAGGGCGTCATCTCTGGTTTTGTTAAATTACCAGTAACGGCACAGGTTAGGATTGTCTTACTCATGGCTTTTCCTTTTAAGTTATTTTGATTGGGTTTTTTAATAATGCTTACTAAAACTCTTACGGTTCCGGACAACAAAACAGCTACTCGCTTGTTGGATGTTGCTGAGGCATTGTTTTCCGAGCATGGCTACGCTTTGACAACGGTTCGGGATATAGCAGCCAAGTCCAAAGTGAATCAAGCGCTGATCAACTATCACTTTAAAAATAAGCGCGGCCTGTTTAATGCTGTCTTTGAGCGACGTGCCACTGTATTGCTTAAAGAACGTGCAGATCTTTTGCGCGCCGCAAAAATCAAAGCAAAAAAGAAGCCTATTCCGCTCAAAGAATTGATTTATGCATTTGTCTACCCACCACTGAGAATGGCTAGCGAAGACAAAGGCGGGCGTAGCTTTGTAAAGTTGCAGGCCAGACTTCATAACGAACCCAAAGAAATTGAGAGCGCATTGCGTGCAAAGCTATATGACAAGGTAAGCCTTTTATTTATAGACGAATTAAAGCGCACACTTCCAAAGCTGAGTGAGTCTTCAATTTGTTGGCGGTTAATCTTTGTCATGGGTCTTTACTTATATGTCGCTTCTAATACCGGACGGCTCGAGGTCATTTCAAAAGGAAGGGCTAAAGGCGGGAATCTAAAACAAGCGCTTCCAGAAATTCTCAATTTCTGTGAGCAAGGCTTCTTGTCGGCCCCTACTCGACCTTAGCGCCCGTCTCCTTAACGATTTGCGCCCACCTCTTCAACTCGTCTGCAATGTAATCTCCAGCTTGCTTTGTTGTGCCACCCACAACCAATAGGCCTGCCTGGTCAAACTTCTCTTTCATCTCGGGATTTGCCAAAACCTGATTTACAGCTTGATTCATTTTTTGCACAATATCAGCTGGCGTTTTAATTGGCGCAAAGATTGCTGTCCAGGTGTAATCTTTTATTTGAGGGTAGCCCTGCTCAGCGAGTGTTGGGACATCAGGCAAACTTGCTAAGCGCTTCTCACTTGAAACGCCGAGAATCCGCACCTTGCCTTGTTTGGAAAATTGGTAAACGCCAGCAACTGCGGTGCAACCAATTGGTACCTCTCCACTCACTACTGCTAGAGAGGCCGGGCCAGCGCCCTTATATGGAATATGCGTTACATTACCCTTCCAAATAGCACGGAATAAATTTTCACAAGTTAGATGTGGAGTAGTCCCATTACCCGGACTTGAGTAGGAAAGATTTTCTTTAAAGGCTAATTCTTTTAATTCTGCAATGGATTTTACGGACACCTTTTCATTCACAGAAATAACATTGGCCTGAGTAGTTGCCACCACTACAGGGATGAAATTTTTCTCTGGACTATATCCAGCTGCCGCTCCATAAAGCGTTGGGTTTACTGCATATGCTGCTGAAGTTATCAAGAATGTATAGCCATCGGATGCAGCATTGGCAACATATTGCGCGCCAATATTGCCACCAGCACCCGCTTTATTTTCAACAATGACTGACTGCTTGAAAATTTCTCCGAGCTGAACAGATAAGATACGTGCGGTAATATCAACCGGACCGCCTGGAGGGAATGCAACCACCAAACGAATCGGCTTATCCGGGTAGCCTGCTGCTGCCGTGACTACACTCGTCAATGACAGCGCAGCCACTGTTGTCGCTTTTAAAAGCGACTTTGTTATTTTATATACTCCACCACAAATGAATAACTTCATTTTGTCTCCCCCACTTTGTATGGGATTTTTTATTATTTATTTAATTGCCAATGGATTCGTTGGTGAACCAACAGCACCGGTAATTGGAATTGCTGGGGCTACAAACATAAATTCATAAATTCCGTCTTTAGCGCAATCATCGGCCAGATCCTTGACATAAAAGATTTCACCCATGGTCATCCCCATAATAGGGATAGTAATCCAATGCCAAGGTTGATTTATCCCAACCTCAGATTCATTCGGACGAACCTCGCAGCCCCATGTATCACTTGCTAGCGCTGCTAGCTCTGTGCGCTGAATCCACTCAAGAGTTTCAAATGCAAAACCAGGCGCGTCTCCACCGGGATAACCATCCCAGCTACCAGCTTTGATTTTTTCTTCCATTTGTCCAGTACGAACAATAATGTAATCACCGCGTTTAATTTCAATGCCCTGCTTTTTGGCAGTGTCATCTAAATCTTTGCAGGTAATACCATAGCCCTCGGGCAATGTTTCAAGACCTTTAGCCCTTGCTACGTCAAGCAAGATTCCGCGACCGACCATCTTAGCTTTGGTCTTCTCGATCCCACACTTGGCTGCACCAGCAGAAGATACTTCACGGCAGTCATAGCCGTTATACATGTAATTCTCGTAAAAGACATGCCCCAGGCCGTCCCACTGAGTGCCACATTGCAATGGCATCACCACCATATCGTCTGCAGCCCTAATCCCACGCTTATCTAAGACGCCCGCATAGGCATCCGTGCCGGTCCGCAACATTGTATGAACAGGATTAATACGACCCATAGAGGGGTATTTTGTTTTGGCGCCCTGAGGACCGCTACTATCAAAGTTCAGCGCCAAGGAAATGACTTTACCTTTCTTCACCAACTGAGCTGCAGCAATGATGTCTTCTGGCTGAGTAAAGTTCAAAGTGCCGATTTCATCTTCCGCGCCCCATTTGCCCCAATTTTTATATTTTTCTGCTGCTGCGCTCAAATCTGCACGGGTAATTTTTTTCATCATTTGCTCAATTTTTAATATCTAAGGAAAGTGTTATTTTTTAAACGGTTGTTTAAATTATCAGTTAAAAAAATTCCTGTCAAGGAATCCTTATTGTGCATAGCAAAAGATTTAGTTTGGCAAGCGTGGTAAATGGATGCCGCCCTCAGCTGGAGCGGGATGTCGAGCGGTATTCATCTCCATTGCCAAAAAGGTGTAATAACCCGCTATTCCAGCAAGATCAACCACCCCCTTCTTACCAAAGCGTTTCTCTACCTTAGCAAATGTGAGATCTGAGACGCGCTTATTACGTTGAAGCTCTATCGTGAAATCATAAATAAGCGTTTCGTCCTCGCCCATCTCCTCAGGGCGGCGACCATCTTTAAGCGCAGCGGCTATCTCTATTTTTAGGCCCGCTTTGATTGCGATCGGATAATGAATGCTCCACTCATAGTCTTGGCTCCACTCGCGCGCAGTAATCAGAATCGCAAACTCACTGAGCATGTTCGGAATGGAGGATTTGTATCTCAAATAATCACCCATCGACCGCGCATTATTCATGAGCTCTGGGCTATACATCAGCATAGCAAAAGGGCCCCATGGTGCACGCTTGCGGACAAGCTCAAATTCTTGAGCGGCCTTCACCTGCTCTGGCGTGTATTGATCAATAGGTATTATCGGTAGTCGCGTTTGAGCAGAAACCGCTTGGCTGCCAGTCAACATCAAAATAATAATTGTGATCAGCCAAGCTTTTTTCATCATGCCTAGTTCTCTTTCGGAAATTAATGCATCTTTTCAGTTTTTTGATCAAGGATGATTTCTGGCTCTTGAGCCTCAATCCAACCATCACGATTCAGAACTGCTGTCATTTGGGCTTGATTAAGCTCGCCGGTCCACTTGCCCACCACAATCGTAGCAACGCCATTGCCAACCAGGTTGGTTAAAGCCCGCGCTTCAGACATAAAGCGATCAATGCCCAAAATAATTGCAAGGCCAGCTACAGGCACGTTACCTACGGCAGAGAGGGTCGCGGCAAGAACAATAAAGCCGCTACCAGTAACGCCAGCAGCCCCTTTAGAAGTCAAGAGCAAGACCAGCAAGAGAGTGACTTGCTGAAGAATTGTCATAGGGGTATCTGTCGCCTGAGCAATGAACACGGCTGCCATGGTGAGGTAAATTGAGGTGCCATCTAAATTAAATGAATATCCTGTTGGAATCACTAAACCAACGCAGGTTTTTTTAACACCAAGAACCTCCATCTTCTCCATCATGCGAGGAAGAACAGATTCGGAAGAAGATGTTCCCAAAACAATTAAGAGCTCTTCTTTGATATAGCGAACGAATTTGAAAATATTGAAGCCAGTCACCCACGCAATGATGCCTAAGACAACAAAAACGAATAAAAGACATGTTAGATAAAAGCTGCCCATCAATTTTCCAAGTGAAAAGAGTGAGCCAATACCATACTTACCGATGGTGAAAGACATTGCGCCGAATGCGCCAATTGGTGCAAATTTCATCACGACACCGATGATGTCAAAAAGAACGTGTGAGGTCTTCTCAATTAAATCAAACACCATGGTTCCGCGACCACCAAATTTATGCAGAGCAAAGCCGAACAACACAGCAATGAAGAGCACCTGTAATATCTCGCCTTTTGCAAATGCATCAACCATCGTATTGGGAATAATATTTAGAAGAAAGTCGGTAGTGGTACCAATTTTTCCTGGACCCGTATAAGCAGCGATACCCTTGGTATCCAAACTAGTAGGGTCGATATTCATGCCTACACCCGGCTGCAAAACGTTCACCACCACCAAGCCAACAATGAGCGCAATTGTGCTTACAACCTCAAAATACAAGAGGGCCAAGCCGCCTGTTTTGCCAACCTTTTTCATGTCCTCCATGCCTGCAATACCGAGAACAACGGTACAAAAAATAATGGGGGCAATCATCATCTTGATGCCCTTAATAAAGGCATCCCCAAAGGGCTTCATATTTACACCTAGGTCAGGGTAAAAATTTCCCAGCAAAACACCTAATACAACAGCTACAAGTACTTGAAAATAAAGGATTTTATAAATTTTTGGTTTTTTTAGACTAGTTGTCAATTTCAATTCCTTTATGAATGTGGCCTTAAAGTGCCTACCGGTGAAGTTCGCACATTATCTCTCCACTTCCCAATGCCGTCACTGATCGATAATAGACATATGGAAAAAGTGCGCGTTTCAAAATTACTCTCCGAGCTTGGGCTTTGCTCGCGTCGCGAAGCTGACGCCTACATTGAGCAAGGTTTGGTCACGGTTGATGGGGAGGTTGTCAATGAACTGGGTGTGCGCGCCCTGCGTGGCCAGAAAATCGAGCTGCAATCTGGTGCTAAAGTTCAGCAAGCGTCACGCGTAACGGTCATTCTGAATAAGCCAGTAGGCTTTATTTCTCATTTTGACGACAAAAAAGAGTACCAACCGGCCGCCTCTTTAATTACTCCAGAAAACTATTTCGCCAGTCCGCTTGATCGGGGGCGTAATCCTCGTTTCAATACTCGTGGTCTTGCACCTGCTGGACGTCTAGACATCGACTCAACTGGCATGCTTGTTTTGACACAAGACGGCCGTATTGCAAAGCTTCTCATTGGCGAGAACAGTCCGATTGAAAAAGAGTATTTGGTGCGCGTAGAAGGTGCGCTCTCTTTTGAGGATCTGGATAGGCTCAAGCATGGCCTTGAGCTTGATGGTGTCGCACTCAAGCCAGCACAAGTAAGTTGGCAAAACGAAGATCAATTACGCTTTGTATTGCGAGAAGGACGCAACCGTCAAATCCGCCGCATGTGTGAAATGGTTGGCCTCAAAGTCTTGGGTTTAAAACGTGTGCGCATGGGCAGAATTTCTTTAGGCCCCTTATCTCCCGGCCAATGGCGATTTGTCAGGCCTGAAGAGCAATTCTGAGCACTGTCTACACGCTTATAATTCTGTCCATACTTAGATAAGCGCAGAATTACCATCGACACCATTTCATCCAGCACGCCAGGCGCGGAAGTTCTCCGTCGCCGTAGCTTCGCCATCATTTCTCACCCAGATGCTGGCAAGACCACTCTCACGGAAAAATTACTTCTATACGCAGGAGCGATTCAAATCGCAGGCAGCGTTAAGGCTCGCAAGGCTACTCGTCATGCAACATCTGACTGGATGGAAATTGAAAAGCAGCGCGGGATTTCGGTAGCAAGCTCGGTGATGCAGATGGAGTATCGCGACTGCATTATTAACCTACTTGACACTCCTGGCCACCAAGATTTCTCTGAAGATACTTACCGAGTTTTAACAGCCGTTGATTCAGCCCTGATGGTAATCGATGCAGCCAATGGCGTCGAATCTCAAACTCTAAGACTGCTAGAAGTATGTCGCGCCCGCAATACGCCTATTGTTACTTTCATCAACAAAATGGATCGCGAAGTAAAGCCGCCTATGGAGCTGATGGATGAAATTGAAACAGCATTAGGTATTGAGGTTGTGCCATTTACCTGGCCTGTAGGCATGGGCAAATCTTTTGCTGGCGTCATTGATATTCCGAACTCACAGATGCGCATGTTCAAAGCTGGTGAAGATCGCGTGACCGAGGATTCACATGCGGTTGTGGATGTGAACGATCCCGCACTCAAAGAGCGCCTTGGATCAGATCTTGAAGTTGCTCTGACCGAGGTCGACCTGATAAAAAATGCCATGCCTGCCTTTGATCGCGAAGCCTTCTTGGCAGGACGTCAGTCGCCGGTCTTCTTTGGTTCGGCCATTAATAACTTTGGTGTGCGAGAAATTCTCAATACCTTGGTAGAATTGGCTCCATCACCCGGCTCGCGCAAAGCCCTCCAAAGAGAAGTGAGTCCTGCTGAAGATAAATTTTCAGCAGTAGTTTTCAAGATTCAAGCGAACATGGATCCCGCACATCGCGACCGTGTTGCCTTCTTGCGAATTTGCTCAGGGCATTTCAAGCGCGGCATGAAACTCAAAATTTGTCGCAATAACAAAGAAGTTCGCACCAATAATGCACTATCCTTCCTCTCACAGCGCCGCGATATTTTGGATGAGGCCTTCCCTGGTGACATCATTGGACTACCAAATCATGGCCTCCTCAGATTAGGCGACACCCTAACTGAAGGTGAGCAATTGCAATTTACGGGGCTGCCTTTCTTTGCCCCTGAAATCTTTCGTATGGTTGAATCAGCAGACCCCTTGCGCTCCAAACAACTTCGCACCGGACTCATGCAGCTCGGTGAAGAGGGAGCAATTCAGGTCTTTCGCCCAATGACGGGGGGAACAATGCTACTAGGCGCCTTTGGACAACTTCAGTTTGAGGTAGTGAGTCATCGCCTACAAACAGAATATGGGGCTGAAGTACGCCTCTTACCTTCGCGCTATAACCTGGCGCGCTGGGTGAGCTCGGACGATCCTGTGGCACTGAAGAAGTTCATACAAGAGAATATTCATCGCATGGCGGAAGATGTTGTCGGGGCCTCAGTATTTTTGGCCACACACAAATCTGAACTAGATGTTGCTCAACAGCGCTGGGAATCCATTCAATTTCATGCACTCAGAGAGCATGCAGGACTCATCTACCAATCAGATTTAGCGGGCTAGCTTGCAATCAAATACGGCGATCAGTTGACTGTCGGTGCTTCTAATCGACGCTACTTTTCCGTACTGCTCGCAATAAGCGCTTGCCTTTTTAGTCAGCTCAGCAATCGACTCGCCGCTACTATTAAGAAAGGTTACATGGTTTGCATCTGATGCATCGGTATAAACCGCAGCACATGCTATTAAATTTAAGCTCAATAACAATATAGATAAATACTTTTTCATACTCTTGCTTTCTGGTGCTGAAATATATTATTTGCGTAATAGGCGCTCTGCTATAGCCACTGTAATTTTGCTGGCGAGTGGTCTATAAATCAAAATGCATACGATCGCCACAGGATAGGCGACAGCCCAAACTTCAAGCCAGACCCAGAGAAAATTTTCAGCAGCGCCTATACGCGCAAATGTAGTTGCCAAAGTAATGCTCCCGGACATTAAGCAACCCATCACCAAGGAGAAAATAATGTTTGAAATAGCAATCATGCTCCAAACATAACATAGCGCCTAGACTCTTTAGCTGTTATTCTGAAATGTGATCACTATTCTGCGCCCTAGATAGGGAGCTCTGCGGGGACGCCCCACAGATCTATCATCCAATACCCTAGGAAATCCATATGGCTGTCGGCCAAAACCAAAGAAGCAGAAAAAATGATTCGATGCTCACCAAAACAGGAAAAGCAAGATTGGGACCTCTGAATACCGCCCAACTAACAACGCTGCTTGAAAAAAGTACTAAGCCAAAAGAAAAAGCCAAAATTCAACGGGCTCTCAATAAGCAAAACACGCCAGCAGTTGCAGTAGCGTAACTAAAAACCCCGCTCAAAAAATGTAGCGGGGTTTTTACATGCTCTTATTTTTGCCAAGGCAGCACTGGCAATACAGGCTTCAAGCCTGCCTTTTGAATAGTCGGTACCGCCTTAGGTGATGCCAAGAAAGTAATCAAATCCTTAGAAGCATCTAGATTCCCGACATTGCTGGTAATGCCGGCAGAGAACAATACTGTCTGTTGAATCTCTGGAGGAATCTCGCCAATAAAATCGATACCGGGAATCGGAATCAGCTCGCTAACTTGCTGAAACCCTAATTCAGCATCTCCTCTAGCAACTACCGTGCCTACGCGTTCACTATAAATTTTCTTAGCAGTCTTACTCATCTGTTCAGCAATGCCCATCTTGGGGAAGAGTTCCGTAGATAGATAGGTACCGCTTGCACTGGCTGAATAGGCCACTGATTTAGCATTAAGCAAGGTCTGCTTTAAGGCAGCTACAGTGCTGATATCGGGCTTTGGGGCGCCAGCTTTAACCGCCACTCCAATGACCGAGGCGACTAGATCGACGCGGGTTCCGGGTTGAACTGTCCCGCTTTTAATAAAGCTATCCAAGGCAGGGGAGGCCAGAATAAGTACATCAAACTTTTCATCTCTAGCCAATCTAGAGGGTATGGAATCTGGCGCCGCTCCCATAGAAGAGCCATAAGAAATAATCACCTTATTGGGGGATTGCCTCTCATACTCAGGCACCAGGGCTTTTAATGCCTCAGCAAAGGCTCCCGAGGTAATTACCTGAATGTCGGCAGCTAAAACAGATGTGGATAAGCATAGGGCGGCGAATAAGCCAGTAAATAGCCGCGTAATTTTTTTGTTCATCAAGGTCTCCTACCTGTAATTGATTTGATTGTATTAATAATGGAGAATAAACAAAATGATTATTTACCGTAATAATGCCAAAATTAGTGCCAAGCAAGCTATGGAACTCTATGTTCGCTCAACCTTGGGTGAGCGTCGCCCCATTGACAATGTAAAGACCTTTGAAGATATGCTCGCTAATGCCAATCTCATGATTACTGCATGGGACGAGGAAAGGTTGATTGGTATTGCACGAACCCTAACGGACTTTTCCTACGTGGCCTACCTGGCTGATTTGGCGGTAGATGAGCAGTATCAAAAACAGGGCATCGGAAAACAGCTGGTTGAAGAAACAAAATCTCGCCTTGGTTCAGAGTGCATGGTTGTTCTCTTGGCAGCGCCGAAGGCAAACGACTACTACCAAAAGATTGGCTTTGAGCATAATTCACGTGCCTGGACTCTGAAGAAATAATCTTTAACGTATCATTTGAGCATGAATACAACGCGCTTCTGCCTGGTGCGTCATGGCGAAACTGATTGGAATGTGGCGCGACGCTTACAAGGACATACCGATATCGCACTCAATGGTCGTGGGCGCATACAAGCCGTGCAGCTAGCGCAAGCTCTCAAAAAATCAAATCTACAATTTGACGTTCTCTATACCAGTGATTTACAACGTGCAGCTGATACTGCGAATGCAATTGTGGAGCGCTTTAACGTACCAGCCATCACCAATAGTCAATTGCGTGAACGCCACCTTGGCGCACTTCAAGGACTTACCATAGACGAGGCGCCTCGCGCTGAGCCAAAACTTTGGCAAGCCCACATAGCACGTGAGCTAGACCATGACATGTCAGGTGGCGAAAGTATTCGGCTGTTTTCCGAGCGCATTCGAAATGCGCTTGAAGTACTGCGCCAGCTACATCTTGGCAAAACGATTCTGCTGGTGAGTCATGGTGGGGCACTAGACATGATGTATCGAATAGCCACCGATCAAGCATTGGATGCAGAGCGTATTGCAGTCGTGCCCAATGCCTCATTAAACTGGATTTCTCATGATGGGCAGTTTTGGAGGCTCGATCGCTGGGCAGATACCAGCCACCTCGATAGCATAGCTCTTGATAACTTAGACCTTTGAAGCTAAGTGCTTAATTAAAGGATTTAGCCTATTATTCGCTTATGAAATCCATTCTGTTTGCACTCCTTTTTGCGCTAGCAGTTCCATCGTTTGCCATGGATGATTTGCCTGATGATGGACTGCCTGACCATATCATTGGAGATATTGGCGCAGCGGTATACACCTCTAATCTTCATATCGGTACTGAGGGTACGCAATCACTTGCTTTGCCTTATGCCTTTTTTGACTACAAACGTTTTTTTGCCCGCATAGATGAAATTGGAATTAAAACCTTCAAGATGGGGTATGGATATTTTGAGCTGACTGGCAAAATCAATTTAGATACTTACAAAGTAAAGTCTCCATTCAATGCCAGCTCTATCAACCGAAGCGATCCAATTCCTCTCGGCATAGGCACTTATCAGGAAACACCCATTGGCGCTATTTTTGTCAATGCTTATCATGACTTTGGTAAATCTAAAGGGGCCCTGTATGAGCTACTCTATTTTGCCGAAGTAGAAACATTGCAGAAAATTGTGGTGTATCCACAAGTAGGAATTGAAAAACAATCTAGCCAATATGCAAACTATTACTACGGTATTAGTCCTGGAGAATCAAATCTCACCGGTTATGGCGCCTATGTAGCACCCGCCACTACCAATCTCATGGCCGGCCTGATGATTGAGATTCCAGTAGTAGACAGCTGGTACGTAAACATCTATGGCAAACGTAAATGGATGGGTAGCGGCATTAACAATAGCCCAGTTATGCATCGCTCTTTCCAGGACAATATATTTATGGCTCTCGCCTACCGCTTTAAGTGAGACCTACTTAATTCAGCACTACTGATAGGGTTGTGCCAAATGAAAAACCACCCGTATGAACTGAACCCCACTTAGTTAAACTTGGCGTCTAACTTTTATGGGTCAGTTCAGCAGGTGGTTTTTTCTTATGCGAGATATAAAAACGCTATTCAGCTATTGAATACCAATACAACCATTTGGCGTGTGCTTACCAGCAAAACGATCTTCTACCCAAGGTGCGAATAAGGGCTCTGAAACCGGCGGAGTCGTGTAGTGAGTTTGCTCGCCCTGCAGCTGGGTGCGCGCTACATTGGCGCCTAACTTACACATCTGCTCTTGGTAGAGCTTACCCATGAATGGTGGCACTGCTGTATCTTTTGTGCCCCAATATATCGTTACCGGAGCCACTGGTTTTACTTTCTTAACGCCACTCTCGTAAATGGCTTTTGCCCATGCCAATGAATTCTTCGGCGTTGGGTTCATCAATGATTTATAGGTGCTACCAAAGTTGTAATTAATAGTATCGACAGCAGCGTGAATACACTTACCCGTATAGATAGCATTGATTGCTTTAGCGCCTTCAGACGTAAAAATATCCTCTAACTTAAGATCTGAAAATCCATTAGGCAATGCCCAAAGCGTCATAGACAAGTGCGCAAATCCCATCACATCGCCAGAGAATGCTTGTATTAGTCCGCCAATATATTTATCTGCAGAAGCCTGATCTTGTGGTGGGGCAGCAATAGTTGCGCTCACATCTGGTGGGGCCAACGCAACAAAACCAATCAGTTCAATGCCATCAAATGCGGTACCCTTTTGCGCAATGTACTCTGGTGAACTAGCGGCAGCCAAGACCGTTCCACCGCCTTGTGACCATCCGTAAATCAGCGCTTTTTTACCAGCGCCAACTTCCCTCATATCACCAGCAGCACGAATTGAATTGATGGCATCTCTAGCTTGCGTTCCGGAGATCATGTATTGATGTCTACCGCCACCGCCCAGCCCCTGATAATCAGCCGCCACAATGACATATCCATCCTTAATAAAACGCTCTAAAGCAGGCATGCCGTAATCAGTGCCTGAGTTTCCGCCAATCAAAAAGTATTCATTCAAGGGCTGTGCTGGATTTGGTAACTGTGATGGCCCACAATTTTGTGCTGTACCTGTTGTGCCATGTGCCCAAGCAACTATTGGTCTTCCCTCTTTAGGGGCGGGTCCGATTGGCGCCACCAGAACGCCTGTAGAAATTGTTTTTTTATCCGCATAATCAGAAGAGATAAAAGCAATACGCCAAGCCTGCGCACCCTGAACGGACGTACTGATGGACTCCTTCTTAATGATCTGCCCTAATTTTCCGTTAGGCGCCATCTTCATTACAGACTCATAAAAAGCTGGCAAATATACACGAGTGCTGTCACCAGCTGAAAATGCTAGAGGGCTCATGCAAGAAAGCAGAAATGCGTAAATGAGATTGAGATTTTTTTTCATCATATTTTTAATCCTAGTTGAAATTATTTGCTTTTAGTTGGCAAGCCCTTCATAGTTGTCGCATCATTGAGCTGTTGATCAACTAAATATAAGGTCCCGCCATAATTTGCTTGGAGGTCATAACCCGAAAGGCCAACAGTATAAAAAGTAATATCAGGATTGAATGATCGAATCTCGCCACCAGAACCAGCAGAGAAATTTGCATCGACATCTATGCCGCCTTTTTGACCATCGATAGAAGTCAGTAGAAATTGATCAATAGCTTTAGGGGATTTGAAGATTGCAACCTGATATTGATCTTGGTATCCAGCACCTAAGCCCTCGCCGGTTTTCAGTGAGTCCATAAAAATAGGCTCTTTGCGGCGCTTGTCATACAAGACGCCCTCTCCTCTAGCAACGACAATCAGCACGACGTTCACATTTTTTGTGCTGAACACGGCGTATCCAGCGGCCACATCAATCTCTTTTTGAACTGCTGGGTTTTGTTTAAGCAAGGCATCCAGACCAGTTTTCGCCATCTTAATGGTAGCTTCTCTTTTCTGACTGATCTCAGCAGGAGTGAGTGGCTTGCCATCTTTACCAGTCGACTGGCAGGCAGAAAGAAGTGCAATCGATGCCAACAGGGCCGTAAAGGTTTTTTTCATCTCAACACTATATCCAATATTTCCAGGGGCAGAAGGGGAATATGTTTCTATCTGATTAGCTCTAAAACTTTACTAAGAGAATTACCCTCGTAATTAGGCCTCTCGCCAATCTCTTCAAATGGATGATTAAGCCGATTCACCCAAAACACATCAAAGCCGTACCACTTGGCCGCAAGAGCATCCCAAGCATTGCTAGATACAAATAAAATTTCTTCTTTTGTAACTGGAAAGGCTTTTAAAAGAAGTTCGTAAGCTTGCGGGGCTGTTTTAAATAAGCGAACTTCCTCAATCGTGAGAACTTTATCTAGGTATGGCTTTAAGCCATTACTTTCGACTACAGTCGCTAACATCTCCCTGCTACCGTTTGACAAAATAGCCGTGGAAATACCCTGCTCCTTAATGCGCTTAAGGACTAGCAAGCTATCTTCAAACCCCGTAAGCTTGGCATACTGATCCATCAATTTTTTTTCATTTTCTGAGCTCAACTCTAGGTCCATACGCTTACAAACATAATGCAGCGAACGAATAGTTAGATCCCAAAAGGGTAAATAGTATTTACTTCCGCCTGGGCTTGGGTCACTCATTGTGACTAAGCGCGTGTATTCAATTTGGCGATCGCGCCACATCAAGGCAAGCGCTTGCCCATGCTTGGGAAATAATTCTTCGGCCAACTGCCCCATTGAATAAACATCAAACAAGGTGCCATAGGCATCAAATACGATTAGCTTATACATTTCGTCCTTTGCCTTTAGAAAAATAAAATATTACTTTGGTCTATACAGCTTAAAGAGCTGCTCTTTGCCAACCGTAAAGTAGTCGGCTGGCCCTCCACCTCTTAAAACGTGACCAGCCTCTGCGGTGTCGTAGATTCCATCTTTTAACATTGCTTTATCAATATGGATTTCAATCACCTCGCCTAACACTAGCCATGTTTGGACTTTTTCACCTGAAATGCCTTTTAGCTGAACAATGTCAGTGCATTTGCATTCAAATGCTACTTTTGCCTTGGCTACCCTGGGTGGCGTAACTAATGTCGAATTGGCCTGCTCAAGTCCTGTTGCATCAAATTCACTCACTTCGGCAGGGTATGGCGCACATGATTGATTCATGGCCTCAACCAAATCAAATGTAGCCAAGTTCCAAACAAATTCACCAGTCTCTTCAATGTTTCTTAAAGTATCTTTATAGCCAACACTAGAGAAACCAATAATCGGAGGAACATAATTAAAGGCATTAAAAAAACTATAGGGGGCTAGGTTTACAACCCCAGCATTACTTTGAGTAGAGATCCAGCCAATCGGTCTTGGACCTACAATGGCATTAAATGGGTCATGCGGTAGGCCATGTCCATTTTTGGGTTCGTAAGAATACATATTAGTCATCACAGACTCCTTAAGCTATCGACGACAAGGTCTAAATTAGCACGGTTAAGAATAGGCGAAAAATATTGAGCGCTCTCCCAGATAGGGTGAAAATAGCGATCGTGACACTATCTCACAATATGAAGGCATTTGTCGCTCACATAAAAGCCGGGTGGCAATTCTGTTTTTTACTGGTCTAGAGCAATATCAACAGGGGCCTAGTGTGTTAAGTCCGAACCTTAATTGCCCTTGGCAACTGAACGCATAATTCTTAATAGCTCATCATCGTGAGTAGGCAAGCCATCGAGCACACCCGCCAATTGAGGTACATCCTTAGCGATTTGATCGCCCCCATAAAATCTTAAGGCCCAACTTGGAAATAATCTTTGGTCAATTTCATCAAATTCAATTCTATGAAGAATCTTATGGCGATAGTCTTTTTGAATTTTTTCCCAAATGAACAGAACATCTTTTCGCCTACCTTCGAGAATCTGTGCGAAATGTCCATTCTCATAAAATAAGACGCCCGTAAGTTCCTGCCCCTGATTCCATTTATGCGCAACATCAAATAAGCGCACTAGACTAGATAAGCCCATATCCTGGGTGGCCTTACTAACATAACTCAGCTCAACCAATTGATTTGGATCTTCTGAACTCACTTCGCCCCCTTACGTCTTCAAGATACCCATAAAAACTATACCCAGTTTGTTCTTTTAGTCGTCAGGCTTATATGGGCAATAACCCCTAGCTCCAAGATAGAATCCTGAATACGTCTATAGAATCAACCCAAGCCAATACAAATAATTGCGAGGCGAGAATATTCAAATTATTGAAGCGCTGACACGGGTATAACCTCAACGCTTCAGATAAAATGAAAAACCACCCGAAGGTGGTTTTAGAGTTTCTTGGTGGCCCGGGGCGGATCGACCAGGGCCTAGGATGTATGACTCTAGCTCAATAGAAGTAATTACTCCGCTTTTGCCTTGCGGCCATCAATGCTGATTGAACCGGCACCTGATGAAGCCAATACCAATAACCCGCCAGTAACAGCAATATTCTTAAAGAACAATAGCTGAGTAATAAATGCGGCATCTACTGGAGCGGCCCAGAAGGCATGGCCAACAATGCTTGCCAATACGGTAAAGATTGCCAATGCAATTGCTACAAAACGAGTGTGATAGCCAAGAATTAAAGCAATGCCGCCCAAGATTTCAATAGCAATAACTACCCAAATTAATATAGCCACAGCTGGCAAACCAAGAGAAGCGAAGTAACCTGTTGCGCCCTCCATGCCAATCAACTTATTAATCCCTGCTGGCAGGAACAATGCGGCAATAGCAATACGACCTAGTAGGTTTAGTACATTTTCATATTTCTTCATTTATTAACCCTTTAAAAAATTATTAGTTTTTATTTGCGTTTATTAACGGCGTCTTTAAATGCTTTGCCGGCTGTAAACTTAACCGTCTTAGCAGCTGGAATTTTAATCTCAGCACCAGTCTGAGGATTTCGACCTACACGGGCGGCGCGCTTGCCTGACTTAAATGTTCCAAAACCAATTAACTGAACATCATCGCCTTTAGTAACAGCTTTGATGATATGTTCAATTGCTGAGCTTAGTGCGCGGTCTGCTGATGCTTTGCTGATATCCGCATCGCTTGCAATCATTTCTACTAATTCAGATTTATTCATTTTTGTTCCACGTGTTAAGGAAAGCCAAATTTAGCACATCATTTTGACAACTTATCAAATCATTCAAATCTACTGTTAATTAAATCTAAAAAACTACTTACAAGCCAGCTTTTCAACGGCTTTATATTGAATGGTTCTTTGAGCCATATTCTCAAATCGCCCACGAATACTATTATTCATAAAGTACTCAATCACTGCCGATGGGATCAATGAGTAAGGCTCTACTAATGCCTCATACTTAAAAGTAGTTTTATCTTTGTCTGAAGTCAATCTCCAGCTACCCTTATAAAACTTAGTATCGCCACTAATTTGCTCAAAAGTTAATAATCTATTAGGGGTCTCTATATATTCCATGACTGATTTCAGCTCAATCGGGAAAAAGAGTACTTGTTCTTCAATCACTCTATGAACCCGAACCTTATTACCTACCCTTGAAATAACCTTAGCCTCCAAAATACCAGGGGTGGTCTTCACGCCCTCATAGTCGGTAATAAAGGCAAAAGCATTACAGATGTTTATTGGAACTACATAGCTTGCTTGAATCTGAAAACGCCCTTCAATTGGGCTTACGCTAACCTGGACATCAAAAGGATTTGCGTTCTCTTGAGCATGACTCATCGAGCTCGGGGAAAAAAGCATTAGAGTAAGAAGCCATTTCATTTTTAAATTTTAGAGGCATATTGACTTTGTCGTTTTAAACGACATCCCAAGTCACGGGTAAAGATAGAGTATATGAGACTAATGGCATCTAACTCTGCAAAGGCCCGAAAGAAAATAGCCCAACAAGTGGTCTATTGAGATTCTTGGTGGCCCAAGGCGTAATGGGCCCAGACCTTGGAAGCCTAACCCTATCCAACCAATTTATATAGGGACCAACCTAAGTTCAAAACAACCAGTGTAATTAGCGTGCCAAATGTGAGCATCATTCCCAATACACGCCTACTGAAATCTGGTGGTGGCACATTAATACCTACGGCGTGAATCAGGCGCCCAATAATTAAAGTAATTCCAGTGATAATACCAACCCACCAGGGTGCGCCATTTAGCTCAAGACAAGCTATCAAGATGATTCCAAAAGGTACATATTCAGCAAAGTTGCCTTGGGCGCGGATAGCTCTTTCTAAGTCCTCGTGGCCACCACTTCCTAGGCCGACCTTATTCTTTCTTCTCAGGCCTATCACGGCAAAAGAGAGTCTGATAAAGATGATGGTTAATACCGAGGCAATGATTGAGGTGACTAATAGCATTTGTGGCTCCCAAAAGATTTCCCAAATATTAAACAAAAGATGAAAAAACCACCCCGAAGGCCTGCCATCAATATTTAAAAAATCTGTCATGGAAATTTTGAATGGCTACTGAGCCTCATTTATAACATTTAGTATTTACGAAATACTTGGATTCAATCAAGAATTAGTATTTATTAGAACTAAAGTATTAGCCTGAATATAAAGGCTCTAGAACCAAAGTTTTATATCAAAATAATTCGGCACATTTTAGGATGAGTCATCGCTTACTCACCAACGAAAGGTTGCTAGCAATGAAGAATAAACATGGTTCAGACCAGGCCAAAAATTACCTGCGGATGCTCCATCATCCTCGCATTTATGAGCTAACTCGTATTGTTGATTTTCCCATTCAGGCAGAGGGCCTCAAAGAGAGGGCTCCAATCGAGTCAACTGAGATCACTCAAATTAGCTTAGCCGTTCCAGTCTAATTAACGACATCCTACCAGCTAGCCCAAAAGAAAATAGCCCAACAAGTGGGCTATCGTGATTCTTGGTTGCCTGGGGCAGCATCGATTAGCGCCTAGGATGTGTGATCCTGCCTAACCGCTTTTAAGTGCTTTTTCTATACAAGCAGATAAATGCTCATAATGTTTCAAAGCTTTTGCTGTAGGAATTACAAACTTCTTACGGCCGTCATCCTTGTCTTCATTTAGCTTTACATAACCCATTGCGACCAAGTTCTTAATGCGCCCGTGAAGCGTCGCTTGTGAACCTAGTTCGCTTAAGGAAATTAAATCGCCCACCAAAAGATCTTTGCCTTGTGAGTTAGCCAGGGTTATGCGATTAAGAAGTTGCTCTTCGGTTGAGTCTAGCTTCTTACCTGAATTAATTCGATCCAGGCTATCTAAGTAATTTAAAAAGCGGATATAGGCTGTAGGTTTAATAGCTTTCATACTTATAATTTTACCCCCCCGCAGGGTAAACACCAGTACGCTATGCCTTTTTAAAATCCATAATTATTCAATGCCGTATTTAAAGGCTTCTAGCCAATTTCTCTTTGAAATCATTCTTAGCGCCGCTTTATATATGGCGTTCTTTTATTTCAATCAAACTATCACAGCACCACTGGAAGATGCCAAAGGGGTTAATTGGATTTTTCTGCCTGCGGGCTTGCGAATCTTTCTCACGCTGATATTGGATTATTCAGGAGCTATTGGCCTAGCCATTGCCTCGCTCTTAATTAACTACATTGGCTTTTATGGTTACGATGTCACTTCTACAGTCGGTATTGCGATTATTTGCGGAGCGGCACCACTGCTAGGCAGACACTTCGTCATTCATAACCTAAAAGTTCAGGCCGACTTAAGCAATATTTCAATGAAGCAACTCGCAGTGATCATCATTGCTTATTCATTACTAAGTTCAGGGCTACATCAAATTTGGTTTGCTATAAGGGGATTAGATTCAGGAAGCTGGAATCATTTCATAGCAATGTTCTGTGGGGATGTAGCAGGATCAATCCTATTTGTAGCAGTCATCAAATATGGGATTGATTTGGTTAAAGGAAGATTGGGCAGAGATAACTTGATTGAGTAATGTCGTTTTAAACGACATCGACTGACACAAGGATGAATAATTGACATGTCCTTTTAAAGGACATTTCTAGATGGTGATATCCGAAACTTATGGCGCCCAATCCGGCCAAGCCTTAAAAGAAAATGCCCCACACGAAGCAGGGCATTATTTGAATCTTGGTGGCCCGGGGCGGAATCGAACCAGAGCTGAGGATGTCTGATCCTGTTTCTAGACTATCGTTTTAAAAGACAATTTTCTCTTGCTCAATATTAACAAATTTGTTAATATATTTGGATGAGCTATTCCATCCTTTATTACAGCGAACAGGTTCAAGAAGACATTATGAATCTTCCCGACACGCTTCAAGCTCGCTATATTGGATTGACCACCCGAATGATTGAGCATGGGCCGAATTTAGGCTTGCCTCATACAGATTCATTTGGAGGCGGCTTATTTGAATTAAGGCTAAAAGGATCTGGAGGTATCGCCCGAGTTTTCTTTTGTACGATGGTGGAGCAGGAAATAGTGATGCTTCATAGCTTTATTAAGAAGACTCAAAAGACGCCTGAGAAAGAATTGAAGATTGCGAAAGCACGCATGAAGGAGTGGAAAAAATGACAACACAGAAGAATATAAAAATGCTTACTCATAAACAAATGGTAAGTAAGATGCTTAAAAAACCTGCCGTCAATGCCGCGGTGAAAGAACTTGATCGCACTGAATTTGCGATTCTTGATGAGATTCTTGCGGCAAGAAAAGAGGCTGGACTAACGCAAGCGCAAGTGGCAAAAAAGATGGGAACGCAAACCCCAGCTATTGCTAGATTAGAAAGCTCTCTGGCTACCGGGAAACATTCCCCAAGCCTAACCACTCTAAGAAAGTATGCGGCGGCTTTAGGAAAGAGAGTGGAACTTCATTTAGTCTAAGAGGCTTATCCGCCAAACCTTAAAAGAAAATAGCCCAACAAGTGGGCTATTGAGTTTCTTAGTGGCCCGGGGCGGAATCGAACCAGGGCTTAGGATGTCTAATCCTATTTCTTGAGCCGCTCATTGCTGGGAAAAAGATTCTTTCTGGAATCTTCATCTACTTCAGTCTTGAAATTAAATTTGGTCTTAATCGCTTCTACAGCCTGAGCACTTGGCTTAGCGTTGATTTCATCTAACAATCGCTTCACACTAGGCAACTTTTCCCAGGCGCCTTCACCTAATACAAAAGGAATCACCCTAGCCCAGCCCCAAACAGACATATCAACAATGCTGTATTCACTGAGCATATAGGGCTGTTTAGATAAACGCTCTTCAATTAACAACCAATGACGCCATGCTTCAAAGTCATAGCGATTAACGGCATATTCTTTTGGCTCTGGAGCAAAGTGTTTAAAGTGAACAGCTTGCCCACAATAAGGGCCAATACCAGTGGCGCCAAACATGAGCCATGAATAGAGCTCGGCATGTGCTTGTGGGGTATTTGCTGGCATGAACTTACCGATCTTCTCGCCTAAGTACAGCATGATGGCATTACTATCAAACACCTTAATATCACCATCGACTAAAGCAGGCGTCTTTCCATTAGGATTAATTGCTCTAAATTCTGGTTTATGTTGATCGCCCTTGCGGGTATCAGTCACAATAATCTCGTAAGGCGTATTGGTCTCTTCTAAATACAGAGCTACTTTTGCTGGATTAGGTGATGGGTGATAGTAGAGCTTAAGCATTTTTTATTCCTAGAAATGGGTCCTTTTAATAATACCCACAAATGAAAAAATCACCCGAAGGTAGTTTTGGTGTTTCTTGGTGGCCTGGGGTGGAATCGACCAGGGCTGAGGATGTCTAATCCTAGCTGGATTGTTTATGCCACTTCTGTTTTTCCTCAGGACTCATGTTTTCCCATTTGGCTCTACGGGCCTTCATCTCAGCCTGCTCTTCAGGTGTTAGTCCATCAAAGAAAGTCTTTCTCTCTGCTTTCATTTTCTCTTTTTGCTCAGGAGTAATTGATTGCCATTGAGCCTTCATTTTCTCGTGAACCAACTTGCGATCTTCAGGGCTTAAAGCCTTCATTTGATCGCGCATCTTATGCCAGTATTCTTTACGCTCTTCTGGTGTAGCCTTAAGTAATGCGGCATCTATTTGCCTCATTTGCTCAAAGCGTTGATCAAATGTCAGGTTGATGTTTGCTAAAGGGTTTGGCGGTTCAGGTATCGCCGCGCCAGCCAAGGAAAATGCAGAAATACTAAATAGCAGTCCCACTACAAATTTCTTAGAACTCATAACGCCCCCTCTTATTGGTTATTCCTTATTCTAGTACCGACTAACGGATCCTCATCCGCCCGACCAAAAGAAAATAGCCCAACAAGTGGGCTATTGAAATTCTTGGTGGCCCGGGTCGGAATCAAACCAGGGCCTCAGGAGACTCGCATCCTACCTCTAGACTACTTCCAGCTAAGGTTCAGTTTCTTATGCGAAGCGGCACAATCTCTCAAATAGAGATTAATGAGGCTTTGATAAGGAATTCCAACTTCTTCTGATACAGATTTGAAGTAACTCACTGAATCCTCATCCAATCTAATGGTAATGGGCTTCTTGAGCACAGAAGCATATGGGTTTTTACGAGCCTTTGAGAAATCATATTCTTTACGCATCTTCATCACCTTTAATAAGCTTTTGACTCTTTAGGGGTTGCCTTACGAGCCGAAATAATACGAACGACATTACCCTCGCTTCGATAGCAATGGCAAACCAAAATCACACGAAGAGAATGACTTACTCCCAGCAAGATAAATCTGTCTTCATCCTCCGAATGATCGGGGTCGGAAATTAACTTAGCACTTTCATCATAAAACACAGATTTCGCCTCTTCAAAAGAAATACCGTGTTTCTTTAGATTGGCCGAAGCTTTTCTGGGCTCCCATTCAAATCGTAACAAAGTCATATGTACATTGTACATATATTAATTAGAAGGAGCAAGTCCGCCTGACCAAAAGAAAATGCCCCGCACGAAGCAGGGCATTATTTAAATCTTGGTGGCCCGGGGCGGAATCCACAAGAGCCGAGGATATCTAATCCACTTTCAATACTTACTTCATATGACCCGCATGCTCTGCTGGCACCTCATGATTCATTTCCATTAAATGCGGGGCCTGGTATCCCAATATCGCAGGATCAAGCATTCCTGAAATCATTGCCACATGGCCAAACACCAAGAACAAGGCAACACATATCGCATGAATCTTTAACTTACCCATTTGGTCTAGTGCTCGATTAACTAAACCGAACTCTTGTAAGGCAATCCAGATCAGCGGCAATCCTGCGATGACATAAGTGCTAACAGCGATTACATCAATCACTGTTCTCCACTCGCCTGCCTGTGTAATAGGAATAATGGCATTAGTCACAATGTAGTAAATGATCCCAACAAAGTAAACGCCCACAGCCATTCCAGAAAAGCGATTGAGGTAATAAACAGCACCATCGAACTTGCGAGTAAAGAGGAGATATAACTCAGTGATAGCTAAGGTTTCGGCCAAAACAATTGGGATGGCCATAAAAATAATTAAATTCCAGGGCTGATTAACAGCCAATAACTCCATGTAGTGAGTCATGTTCATAAGATTTCTCCAAAATATATGTGTGACTAACTGTCACAAATCAAACTAACTTGAATTACTAAATTAGCTTAGACTTTTGGAGGCCTATAGATGAAGTTGATTGCTGACTTAAGGGCCAATAATGAGCTACTTGAGGGCGGTGCTTGCGTTGAGACGGCCGATAGCTCGATGTTTAATGTTGGCATAACTACCAAACCCAAACAGCACTGGTAGCTGTCGCCATGGCAGGGCTGATTGGTATTTGTATCGTGAGAATTACTCGCCACCTCATCACAATGATGGGCTGAGTTATCAGTAATAGTAACTTGATGCTGAGGCTGATGTGCCGATAAATCAATGGGCATCACTGCCGCATGAATCAAGCTGGCAAATAGACTAAAACAAAGGGCAAGGCATATCCTTCTCATAATTCAATTCTATGCCCATTTGCTAAATTTGTCGTTTTAAACGACATTCCGAGTCAAGGGGCAAGTTGGATGGCCTAGAGAAATGGTGCCAGACCGCGGCTAACACTTGAGATTCTATGGACCACTTCTCGTGTTCGGAGAATTCTTGGTGGCTCGGGGCGGAATCGACCAGGGCCTAGGATGCCTGACTCTATTTTTCTCGCTTAATCCAAGACTTTATTTTTTCTACCACTTCAGCCTCAACCCCCAAAAAGCCATGGTAAGCCATAGGCCCACACACATTCCCAGCGCTTGTTCCGCCCTCCATGGTGATGAGTTCAGTGCCATATGTTTCATGGTTATATAAAGCCCCATCGTAGCTTGTGCTCTTACAACCATCATATTTGTGATGCGCTAGCAAATAACGACTTTTAAGCCCCCTTGTATCAAGCTCACGATTGACGGTTGTATAAGATGAGGTATTAATAAATCCAGCTACTTTTCCATCCATCGTCTTGGATAGTTCTTGGATGGAAAGCGAGCCCTTGCTGGTACTTAAAAAATAGATTTTTGCTTTGGGATAACGACTTTCAAGATCAGTAACTATCGATTCAATTCGCTCTAGCGAGGAAATTGCTACAGTGGAATCTGTCTCTGCGGTCACAAACTCTTGGTCTGCAATTAGATTGCGTATGCGAATGGCAAAATTATCGTTTGTGAAAAAGATGACTCCTTGACCATCGGAAGCGGCCTTTGGAGCTAGAGTGCCATTACCTCCGGGCATCAGGATGACTATATATTTAGGATTTTTAATGCCTGTAGTTGTTATGGCATAAGGCGCTACTTCGCCATTTTTATATTTTGCTGTTTCAATCAGATAGTCTTTTGCGCCACTATCGGTTTGGGCATAAGCACATAAAAATGGTGATAAAGCCGCCAAGAGTGAAATAATTAG
>Ga0208253_1000193_pt1 | contig 27345 bp, 20 predicted proteins | sample CryBogCBE10Oct08_FD_184573 | JGI IMG/M metagenome (GOLD analysis project Ga0208253, IMG submission 184573) | Freshwater microbial communities from Crystal Bog, Wisconsin, USA - CBE10Oct08 (SPAdes) | ecosystem: Environmental > Aquatic > Freshwater > Lake | place: Crystal Bog, Wisconsin, USA...
TCGTTCAGCAGACCTGGGGTCAGTAATGATCATGCCTACTGAGAATCGCTTTTTAAGACGATGAAGTACGGTCATACGTATCCCAACAAACCGTTCCAAAGCCTCGAAAAGACAAGACTTAGGTCAAAGGGTTTGTAGATGGGTACTGATCATTGACATAGCGCAATTTCTTTTACCACACCAAATTCAAGACACGAAGGCGAGGATTTAGAAATTTTAAAAAGAAGGCATGCTGTTTATCAAGAAGCTCAAGAACAACTCCCCTTCTCGTTGGTCTGGACAAACTAGAAATTGGGAAAAAATGGACACCGTTGAATTTCATGGCTTGAAAGTGATGCGTAATTTTGTGAGACCCAATGATGCAGGGTGACCAAGCGGTCGAGGCGACAACTATCCTGAAACATACCGTCCTCATTGGCTCCTGGTTTTGCGACTACTACGGTTTCATCGGGAATGCTCTTACTCCCTAGTTCCCCTTCTCTGGTTCACCGCAGAGACCATACGTCGTAGTTACGTTGTCTCAGTCACCAAAGCTCTTCCCCGGGGGCACTAACCACTCAATCTCTGTTTACCCACTTACTTCTGTTACGGAAAGGATTTTGGGCCTTCATAATTATGGCTACTCGACCCCAGAGGCCTGCCTTACAGAGGTTCACTTGCGTTTGGGCCACAGACTTCATCTTTCTTCAGATCCCTCATCGCTCAAACTGTTATTGCTTCCTCAGGTAACTTTATTTCTTTAGGCACCCTGGATTTTGGTCTATCCATTCCCTCCTTTTAGGGCCGGAACCGACATTCCACCAGCTATTGTTGCGCATACCGGGCGCACAAATTTTATCTTACGACTCAAGAACGCCTTGCATCTCCCCATGATCTGGATACCTCTGTAGATCATGAAATCAAGTTTCTCGAAAAGTCCAAAAATACAAAAATTAGTTTCATTTTTAATTTTATTAATTTAAGAAATTTTTAGAAGCGAGATTTTGTCGTTTTTAGTTTGAGTAAAATCCTAAAATGTGAGACTCAAATTCGGCAATCATCATTGTTGACATCTTTTGGATCAATTGCATGCAATTGGATAGGTGTAATCTATGACTCGGATCTTTCTTTTTTTGATAGTTGCTATTTTAGCTCCAGGTTGTGATATACAGAATCAAAACCGACAGCCAAAAACAACACTAACCGAAGAGGAAATCGAGCTCAGGCGTCAAGAGAAAAAGCATCGGGTAAAAACTATAGCGGACTTCCTTTATGAAATCCTACTGAGAACTACTGATCAAGGCGAGATTAATCGAATCCACAGGACTCTGGCTTGTTATTTCGTTGATCATTATCCAGAAGCTATGAGCGCCCTCGCTGAAGCTGGGGTCGACATCTATGATCTGCTCCGTGTGAGAAACAATAAACTAACGAATCCTCGCAATACAAAAGACTCAGCAAAAAAAGAAACACTAGAGCTTCAGGATAGAGTAAATCAGTGTGAATCTCAAAGTGAAAAGCTCAGTGCTGCCTACGATTATATCAAGAGTCTGAAAGATCCTCTTAAAAGGAAGATTATATCGGAATTTTTCGATGAGATCATACAGAGTCTTCCTCCCCTCCTTACCGCCAGTGATGCTGATATTTCCAATCGCGTGGCGATCGTAAGACTTATGACGTCGTGTTTTGCCAATTCCTACCCAAAACCTCTAAGTTATCTGTTCCAGGACGGGCAAAAGAAGTCTGAAACCTACATTATAGCGAAATTTCTTGATAAGATCATCCTCAAGGATACTAATCGTAAGCACACGGATGTAATTTATAAAATCATGATGAAGTATTTTATACAGTCGTATCCAGAAGCTGGAATCTCTATTTGTAAAACAACAGTTTTTAGCAATTACTATCGTAAGAAAAATGCATCAGGAAATAATAAAGATAGTTCGAACAATGAACAAACCCAAAAACTTGAGAATGAAATGAATCAGGAAACCGAGTACAAAGCAGAAATTATAGCAGATTTTTTTAATAAGGTTCTACTTAATGCCAGTGCCGAGCAACTTGAACCAATTCGAGATGTTATGAATTTTTATGATTCTTCTAGAGAAAGCGAACGGCAAACTGCGGATTCAAAAAACCGAGATCAACCTCGGAGTGATTTAGAAACAAGAATGAGAAAACTTAGTCCACACTATTGTGTTGTTACTGTCTCTAATTTTTCTCAAAAAACCCTACAACAATCTGAGAATACAGAAAACTCAGATCAACCTCAGAGTAATTCAGAAACGGAAAATCCAATACTTAAGACATACGATAATGTTCCTGATTTCTCTAATTCTTCTAAAGAAAAAGCGTCTAATCTATGAAAAATCCGAAAAAAATTGTCTTCTTTAATCTAGCTTTGGCAATGGGACTAACTCTGTATACTGGCGGCTCATTTGCTCATCCGTTTCAACCTGATCCAGAGAGTTTTCAATTCAAGAAGACTAATGGTATCGACGAAAACTCTTCAGCTTCTAAACCTGCAACTTCATCCTCGATAAATGAAAAGGCTTATTCAAGAGAAAAAAAACTGCCTAAAGACTTCGAAAAATTAAAAGTTCTTTACGATGAAGCAGACAGAATTCTATCTGAATTCAACAAGTCAATAACCAGGAGGCATAACTGTTCTTGTCCCGCATCTCAATCAATTATAAGAATGCTAGAACAAGTAATTATTGATTTCAATAAATTTCTATTTCATTTTGAACGAGCAGGTACAGATGCTAACAGCTTTAATGTTTCCGAATTTAATTTGGCCGAGAATCTAGGCAATATATGCGGAAATCAAATACAAAAAATTTATGTTTTACAACGAGAAGAAGAAATTTATGAACTGGAAAAAAAAATCCTTGAACTGGAAAAAAAGTTAGATCAGAAATCAGACGAAACCCGTAAAGAGGCTACAGTTAATACCTCAAAAGGCATCCAACCAGACGAAATGCTTTTCGAATCTGTACTAGAATTTGCTCATCCATCACAGGTTAGTCGGTCGAATACTCAATTAAGCAATTCTAATGATATCAGCGAATACTTATCAGTTTCTAGTTCTATAATTTCAGCTGTGAATAAGAAAAACCCTTATTATTCAAAACAACCAACTTTAGATCAAACATTCAGCACATTAAAACAAGCTTACGATGATTCAGATAGACATCTAACCAACATAGAGAGTAAGATCACCGAAAGAATTAATTCTCCTGTTCCTGCATCTCAAAAGGTTATCCAATTAGCAGAACAAATGAAGAACGAACTCCAACAATTTCAATTTCATTTTGAACGTGCAGGTACTACTATTAGTAACCTCAATCTTCTTGAACTTAGTTTAGCTAGGGAACAATTCGAACTATGTCAAAGCCGAGTACCTAAAATTAAAGCTCTGTACCGAGAAGAGGAAATCTATCGCTGGGAACAAGAACTCCTTGAACAAAGAAGGAAGTCAAATGAAGAATTAGATGAGAAAAGTAAAGCAAACGAAACACTTTTCGACTCTGTACAAGAATTTCCATCTTAAAATATCTAAAAGAAAATGAATATAAAAAAATATCAAATGAGCAATGATTGGCCCTAAAGCACAAGAGAACGAATGTATGAAAAAATTATCTTCTTTGTAGCCTTGTCTATGGGAATAACTCTATATGATCGAAAGAGCTCTCAATTCATAAAGACTAATGACATCGCCGAAAACCTTTCAACTCCTATCCATTCAAATCCTAGACTCTTAATATACAATTCTTTAGCTCATGTTTTCATCATCGTACATTGATTCAAAGACTTTTTGAAGCTTCGAGGCATCTTCTTCCAATTGAAATTTTTGAATCTTTGGATGTCCACTTTTTAAAAATTGTCCTTTGAGCCAAGTTCGCTGACGTTTGACCAATTGTCGAGTAGCAAGCTGAATCTCATCGCTAAGCCCTTTTAATCCAGGTGCAATTTTTCTTCCTTGGACTTGTGGTCTGTAATAAAAATAAGAACTGACTTGTGCATACCCTACAGCTTTTAAAGCAAAACTTGTGGGATAGCTGGTAATAAGTCTTTGCGTTTCATCGAGTAAACCTGTTTGTAACATGAGCTCTGTTCGTACTTCAATTCGTTTTTGTAGCTCCTTAGGATCACGATCGATAATCCAAAGTTCAAAACGCTCATCCATACTGGAAGACAATTCTGATTGTAATTGACTAGGCGTTTTTCCTTGAGTATGCAATAAATCAACAGAACGCACTAATCGATAACGATCATGCATTCCTATACGATGTGCTGAAAGAGGATCTTTCTGAAAGAGCTCTTGATAAAGCTCCTCATTAGTACGCAATGAGTTATTTTCTGTTAAATTTTCTGGAGCTTTCATCTGCCATAACCCAAAAAGTAAAGCCTTGAGATAAAAACCACTTCCTCCTACAATAAGCGCTCGTTTTCCACGACGATGAATATCTTCAATTGCATCTTGAGTATGCTTAACAAAGTCCGCTGCGGTAAATGATTCATCGGGATTCACAAGATCCAGCAAATGATGAGGAACGCATTTTTCATGAGCCTGAGGTTTTGCTGTGCCAATATCAAGCCCACGATAAACCAGTAAACTATCGGCATTAATGATTTCTATGTGAGGTTTTTCAGATGACCATTTTAAAGCAAGACTTGTTTTTCCCGTTGAAGTTGGCCCTGTAAGAATTCCAATGGATGCTTTTATGTTCTTTGAAACCATTTTTTTACTTCTTTTTCAGAGATACTAATAATTGTAGGACGTCCGTGAGGACAATTCCAAGGATGATTGCATTGCAATAATTGCTCTGCCAATGCTTGCAACTGCAAAGGGTGTAATACGTCACCCGAACGAATAGAGCTATGACAAGCTTGTGTAGCAATAGACTCAAAAAGCTCTTCATCTAAAAAAGGATCCTGAGTCTCTAGTAACCGTTCAAGTAAATTAGTAAATCGAGTAGGGATATCCTGGATCTTCCATATACTTGGAATTGATCGCACTAAAAATTTATTTTTTTCCAAGGTTTCTATTTCAAAACCGAGATGTATCAAAAATTTTAGGTTTGACTTTACTATTTTAGTGCTCGCTTGAGAAAGTTGTATTTTTTGCGGGATGAGCAAAATTTGTGAGGGCATAACTTGGCGCGGATCTGAAAAAATCGCACGAAGTTTTTCATAGAAAATGCGTTCATGAGCCGCATGTTGATCGATAAAAACCAATTCTAGCTCTTTTTCGTAAACTAGGTAATTGCGAAATACAGCACCCAAGTATTTTCCCTGCAGTTCTTTTTTGGGAATCTCAGATAGTGTTTCAGGTCGGAAATTTTCTTCAAATTTTGAAGGTTTATCAGATTCAGCATTTTCTTTAGGCTCTAAACAAGGTTGCTGAAATTGAGAATCAGAAGGATTCGAATGCGATTTATTTTCATGAACGAATTGTTTATCAAGAAAGGATTTCGCTAATTCGGCTACTTTCGAGAAAATTTTTTTGTTTTCTAAAAAACGGATCTCTGTTTTATTAGGATGAACATTGACATCCAATAAATTGGGATGCACCTCAATAAACACAGCCATCGCAGGAAATTGTCCTGGCATCAGCGCTTGTCGAAAAACACTGAAGGCTGCTTGCTGCAGCATTTTGTCTTTGACGGCTCGGTGATTGACAATCGTGATGAATTTACGAGTATGAGGCAAACTGGATTTTTTTACCCAATAAGCATGCATTTGAAATCCTAAATCACAGGGTCCCGACGGTAATGTTTCCATGCAAATCGTTGCTTCACTGCTATCTGACAAAAGATGAGATACCCGTTTGGACTCAGTTTCAGGTCTTAATCTAAAAATCAACTTTTCATTGTTTTTAAGCTCAAAACCTACATGAGGGTAAGCAAGGGCAATGCGCTCCATCCATTCACGAATATGAGCGATTTCTGCTGATTCAGACTTTAAAAATTTTAATCGAACGGGTATTTTTGAAAAAAGACCCAATGCACGCACTTGAGTTCCATGAGTTGCATGCAAAAACGACCCAAAAGTTATTTTCTTAAGTTTTCCCTGAGAATAAAAAGAAGCACTGGCTGCTTTTTTTGTCCGAGAGATGATCTGAAGTTCAGAAACAGCGTCGATGCTAGCTAGTGCCTCACCACGGAAACCCAAAGTTTTCAACTCCTGAAGGTCCTCAAAGCACTGCAATTTACTTGTCGTGTGACGCTGGCTACAGATAGCGAGATCTTCGGGCTCCATACCCGAACCATTATCACATATCTCAATGAGTTTTTTACCTGCATCCTCTAAGCAAACACAAATCTCCGTGCATCCAGCATCCAAGGCGTTCTCAAGGCACTCCTTCACCACGTGACTTGGTCTTTCAATCATTTCTGTTGCTGAAATACGTTCCGCCAGTAGCGGGTCTAATTTTCGAATGGAGAAAAGTGGCATGATCTTTTTACGAACTGTCTTATTTTAGGACAGTACTATCTCAAGTTTAGTGGGCAAATTCAAGGAAAGTTTTTGAGATGAGCAGATTTTTCACTAAAAACGACCTGATTTCTTCCTTGAGACTTAGCCAAGTAAAGTGCTTGATCCGCTATTTTTAAAAAATCCTGTGGAGACTGGGTGTAAGGGTATAAAGAAGCCACACCTACACTCAGAGTGACCTGAAATGTTTTAGTTTCGTACGTAAAAAGGTACCTTGCAATTGCCTTGCGAATACGTTCTGCTAGCTCGCAAGCAGATCCAAGTGTTGTATTAAAAAGAACGATGACAAATTCTTCTCCTCCATACCGACAAAAGATATCCTGAGGCCTGAGGTGGCTGGTACGAATCGTTGCTACCACTTCTCGAAGAACATAATCCCCTGCATCATGTCCATAAGTATCGTTAATTTTTTTAAAATAATCTAAATCAAAAAAAATGATACTTAAATCGGTATGTAAGGCCTGCACTCGTTTGACTTCTGCGTCTAAAACTTCTAACAAATAACCTCGATTATAAATCTGAGTGAGAGGATCTGTATGGGCTGCAAGCCCTAAATTGCCGTAGAAAAGAATCTCAAGCTCTCCTGCCGGAAGAAACTTAAAAATTGTTTTTCCAAGCTTGATCATGTCCTCTTTTTCTAAAAGGACAGAAACATGGGGCTCTATGCGTTTGTCATTGAGCAAAGTTCCATTAGAAGAACCAATATCTGAGAGAAAAACACTTTGATCTTTTTTGGTAAATTTTACGTGTTTACGAGAAATGCCATTATCAGAAATACTAATATCAACACTAGCATCTCTTCCCAAAACCATCTCAGGTTTCGTCAAAAAAAAACGCTGCCCTTGAGGAGTACCACGAATGATAATCAGACAAGCTTCTTGATCTTTCGCTTTTTTGAGGTCTTCATTAAGAGCACTTAATTGACCTTGTGTGATCACCAAGGTGGTTTCCCCAGAACCTTCCATTCTGAATAAAATACGGGTACTACGTTTTTTGGTCAAGGTCGTATTTTTTTGCTGCTTGGGGACAAGCTACTCCACCCAAGAACACCTGCAATCTACAATTTATTTGCTTAACATGATCAAAATTTCAACAACGCATACCTTATCCGATCGCTTTGTCCGATAACCAAACAACTACCGAAGCTCAAGACCCTTCGTAAAACAACCACCACTTTTAACCTCTTTTAGGCTCAAGTCGCAAGTTTCAAGCGACGTAAATCACCCTACATGATCAGGCGCGACAACATTACGCATCACTTGCGAGTTTTCATCGGACCTAAGAGATGAGAGGTGCTTTGTCCAACCAGGCTTCTTCGCATGGAGGAGCTCATCTATCTTCCGTGAGCTCCTCCCCTTTCTTTAAACTTTTTTGAATAAATTTTACAATTTTTTATGCCCACCTCCTGCATTCAAAACTTGACAACTCAACATCCCTGTGAGACCCATTTCAGCAATCTATGAAGACCAAAGATGATCAGAGGGTTACTCATACAACCCAAGCGATACTTCAATTTCGAGTTCGTAACCGCTTCTAATGAAACTTCCGTTTAAAAATACACTGAAAAGACCTCGCACATGCTACAAGTATCAAACCCACTGAGATCTTCCTTCGAAAAAGCTCACGCCATTGACGAAGTCATCGTACTTCTGCCTTCACGACCAAAAAACACCTGATGACTTTAGATCGTGGTTAGATCAACCGATTGGGTCAGGCCGTCATGATCGAGCGTAACAAAAGCAGACCTGTGCAATCCAAATACTTTTATTTCTCTTCAAGTTTCATGGGTGTGACTAGTCCTTCATCCGCATTTGAGCATCAAATACCTAAGAACGTACAAAAATCGCGAGGTAATTCACCTACTCTAAGCATTTTAGTAAAAAACTGTAGACTATGATCTATCCACACAGGTCATCACGATCGTAGATTTCTCACCTAACTCCAAGCTTACTTCAGCGAAATGCTTCTTGCGTAGCCACTACCTTTGAGTCAGCTTTTTTCGAATGAGTTCTTTTCCTGCTTGAACTCCTGGCTGATCAAAGGGATTAACCCCCCATAATATACCTATCCAAGAAACCAGCGTGCAAAAAGCAAAATAAAGAGAGCCTAAACTTGACTCATCCAGACGATCTAATGTGATGGTGAGACTCGGACGTGCTTTTTGAGAAAGAACTGTTGAAGTTGCTTGATGTTCTATTTTTAAAAGCTCATGCAATGTACGTCCACCTAGCATTTGAAAAGTAGGATAACGCATAGAAGAAACTTCGGAAAGTTTCGGAATGACAACCTCCTCCATTTGATCCACTTTTAAGAAAAAAGTCACTTTGTCATCAGGTCCATCACACAGAAGCTGTAGTAAGCTATGCTGATCAGTAGCACCTAAAGCCGCAATGGGAGTGAAGCCTAACCCTTGTTTGCCTAAACTCTCAGACCAAAGTTGCGCAAACCACTTACCAAAAGATTCCAGTCGACTAGAGTAAGGCATACAAACATGGATATGCCTCTTAGGAAATTGCTGAAGCAAACTACCTCCAATAGAAAAAAGAGGATTTTTTTCGTAATGAGGATTTTCCATGAGTGAACCAATGAGATTTGCACCTTGCAAAAAAGCACGCGGAGAAAGCCCCGCTAATGCAGCTGGAAAAAGCCCCACAGGGGAAAAAAGACTGAAACGACCACCGATAGAAGGCGCAATACTCAATGTAGGTATCTGTTGATCACGGGCAAATTGCCTGAGTTCTCCTTCTTCAGGATCCGTCATGAAAACTAAATGATCTTGCCACTTATTTTTACCTAGCCACTGAAGCACAAGCAGAGTCTCAGCTAAGGTTTCGTAAGTAGTTCCTGATTTGGTGGTAATACATACCAAAGTTTGCTCCGGACAAAGCCGCTGAAGGGTCGTTTTCCAAAGACAAGGATCAGGATTTTCTAAAAAATGCCATCTTATCGGTGAGTTACATTTTTCTTCCAGTGCCGCAAGTAAACTTTTAGGACCGAGGAGACTTCCTCCGATACCAATGAAAAGACAATCCGTCACCACCTGTTTTTGCAAGATGGTTCTTGCAAGAGATTCTGATAGTTCTACCTGAGAAAGCTCAGGATCCCCAGGCGCACGGAAGAAACCCACCTCTTGCTCATACCGACTTTTGAGCAGCTCCCAAGTTTCTTGATAGTGCTTGGGATCAGTTTTTTTCACACGAAAAAGACAAGACCAATCCCAGGTCAAATTACCCCATTTCATTGCGCTAATAGTCATTCGTTAGGCCTCAGCAATTTCTTTTCCAAGCATATGGCGCGCGATGATTTTTCGCAAAATCTCATTAGTGCCCCCACCAATTTCAAGCAGTTTAGCATCTCTCATGTAACGCTCCACAGGAAATTCCCGCGTATATCCATAACCCCCTAAGATTTGGATGGCATCTAAAGCTACCTGTGTTGCCATTTGAGCACTTTGAAGTTTTGCTTCAGCCGCGATCCTAGAAGCCTGATGACCCAAATCCCAAACTTTAGCCGCTTGATAGACCAAACTCTGACAAGCCTCATACCACGAGGAAGCTTCTGCTAAAAAAAGCTGGATTTGCTGAAAAGCCCCGATCGGCTTCTGAAAAGCTTTCCGCTCCTGTGAATAACGCGTTGCAACATCAAGACAAGAACGAGCAATCCCAAGAGAAATACCTGAAAGAGTGATGCGCTCTAAATCTAAATTAGCCATCATTTGATTGACACTTTCTCCTTCAAGGCCTACTCGATTCTGTTGAGGAACACGGCAATTGGAAAAAATGAGTTCCCCCGTAGGCGAAGCGCGCATACCCATCTTGGAAAATTTTTTTCCTGTGCTAAAGCCCTCCATTCCTTTTTCTAAGATAAACGTTGAAATACTGCGTTTCCCTGGCACTCCATGGGAAGCTGCTGTTTTCGCATAGCAGTAAAAGACGTCCCCACAGGGAGCATTCGTAATCCACGTTTTAGATCCTTGAAGTCGATAGACATCCCCTTCTAAGGTCGCATAAGTCTTCATCCCCAGTACGTCAGAACCTGCATCAGGCTCAGACATACCCATACCTCCTAAGGTTTCTCCTTGAATCAAACCAGGTAAGTAGCGTTTTTTTTGTTCTAACGAAGCATTTTTTGCAATTTGATGCACACATAAAATGGAATGCGCCAGGTACGAAAGCGCCATGGATGCATCTACAGCCGCAATTTCCTGAAAGGCAAGAGTCGCTGCTACTGCATCCATGCCCGCTCCTCCGTCCTCTTCAGAAACAGTAAGCCCCAACAAACCCAGTTCTCCCATCCGGTAAAAAGCCTCACGATTAAATTCTTCTAATTCATCTAAAGCTTCCACGCGAGGAGCTAGTTGCTTTTGGGCAAATTGTCGAACTGACGACTGTAACCAACAGTGCTCTTCAGAAAAAAACCACATACAGATGACTCCCTATTACTTCCGTGCCATAATTCATAACATGTTTGGAGGATACGTCAATGTTTATCCGTTTTTTTTATTGATCAATTACTGGGAACATACCTACCAAGAACTTCTTGATCACTGCGATTGTCTGGTCCAATCAGATACCCATCGAATCATTTCGTTTATTCCTTGGCAGTTAGCAGAAACAGACACTTCTCATACACAGCTTTTGCATGCATTTTTGCAAATGACGTCAGAACGCAAGATCCACGTTTTTTTAGTAGTGACCCCGGAAGTAGGATTGCATTTATCTAACAATGGCCTACCTAAAGATATTTTATCTGAAAAGAATCAAGCTCAAAATCAAAGCCTACAACCCCTGGTTGTGGGTTTGCCTCCACGTGCTTTTTCATTGCCTTCTTTTTTTTCTTCCGAATTCACGAAGCGCTACTACGGCTTTTTAAGCAGGATCGATCAACTTTTTTTTGATATGAAAAAAAACCAACCTCATTTTTTTGAAAGATTGACCATTATTTTGACAGGAAGTTTTTGGAAATACTACCGTGAACCTGGCGCTTCTCAGTCTTTTTTTGGTGGAATCGCTGGAGATTTTTCCCCCCACGTAGGCGAATCTTATCGTCAGTGTATTGCCCATTTTTTTTCCCAAAAAGAATATTCAATGACTAGCGCTGGAACCACAAATACTTGGAAAACACGTTCCTTAGACGAATGCAATCGCAGGTGGTTCTATCAGCATTCCGAAGACGCCCAAAGGTACCGAAGCTTTCAAAGTTTACAAAAAAAATCAACTTTTTTAGAAATCAAAGAATTTGAACTTTTTACTCCAGAAGCAGATCCTGAATTGAAATACTTTAATTTTTTAAGGATGATCTCTCCAGGTCAATTAGCCTTCAAAAGGCTTTCTGATTGGATTGATGAAAATTCTGTGCGTGTCTCTTATGGAGGTTTTAGCGCTGCATTACCTTTTGTCCAATGGAGTGGCATGGGAAGCTTTTCTGAATTCAGCAATTTAGAAAAAGAATTTTTGATCTTGAAATCTCTCTTGCTTTTTGGAGCAAGGCACGGAGGACTCATTTTAGATCCATCTGATTGGTTTTCTCTATCTGAGAATTTTCGATCACGTTTTGAAATGCTTGCCTCCGCGTTAAAAAACGAAGAATTTCAATTGAATTATGATATCGTTTATTTCAGCGCACATCTTTGGTCTGCTCATGGACCCTTATGGCATGCATTATTTCGTTTAGGATTTCCAAAAATTGGCATGATAAGCTCCAAGGATCTTTTATTTAAAAATAAAAATGCACAGCTGCTTATTGTTGATCCTGAGGTAATCATCAATTATGAGCTTTTAAAAAAAATGCTTGCTTGGGCCGCTGTAGGTCGCGTGCTTGTTTTACCTAAAAGCAATCTTTACTCTAAAAATGCAGAAAAAGAACTTTCTTTTTTATTAAAAAGCAAAAACATAGAAGTCGATATGGGAGTTCCCTATCAACTTTGCAGTTTAGGAGATGGAAAAGTTATTCTATACAATTTTTCTGATAAAAAAAATAACTTAGCTTGGCAAAATTTCATCCACTCTGTTTTATCTATATCTGAAATAGAAAGTTATTGTCGCATCAGTGATAGTCGTCTTTCTCTTGTTTTTTTTGAAGAAAAAAGCTCTCAAACAGAAGCTTTATCAGGAATGAAACGCCTGATTGTTTTTATTCTCAATCCCACCCAAAAAGACATCACTACAGATCTTATATTTTCAACCTCTGTTCAAATGACTGAATTAGCAGATTCATGGAAAAACTTGAACAAGTCTAGTTCTGCTCGTGCCAAAAAATTCTCTTTAAAAATCAATGCACGAGGCATTCATTGTGCTTTTTTTGATGGCATTGATTTTATCACTTTACGTGAAAATCGTTTAGCAACTTTCATTTCTCAAGAAACCAAAAACAATGTATTAGAAGCCGCAGAATCAGAACTTCCAGGTTTAAATTCTTTAGAAACAGAATGGAGTGAACCATGGAATTAAATTTTCATTGGAAAACGTTTCGAACTGTTTTTTTAACATATTCTCAGAGTACTTCTGACGTGCTTGAGCCTCTTTATATCGTCGCTGAAAAACGTACTATCATTGCTTTATTCTCAGATACCGAAGATTTATCTGACTGGATAGGAAGTACTTACGACGAGCTTTTAGATGCATTTCCACAAAGAAATTTCATCATTTATCCAAGAGAGAAAGTAGATCATTGGTTAGAGATGAGTCTTTCACAGTCTCATTTTTACGATCAAGCGCTATTTTTGCGCGAACAAGCAAAATCTTATCTTGCAAACCATCCAGAAGCAATCATAAGCACTTCTGACAAAGGCTCACTTCGTCATTTCAGAATTGACAGAATTCCTGAGCATTTTTTACTCAAAGCTCTTAATTCTTGGTGGTTAAAAATTTTACCCCAATACTATGGTATTTATTTAGATTTATCTGAAAATGACACTTCTTGGAGTCTGCTCGTCTTCATCCAACGAGGAAAAGTGATTACCTTTCAAGTTCCTGATTTTACCTCTATCTCAAAAACAAATCCCCCTTCTTTAAGGCAACGCATTGAATTTTTAAAAAGCCGCCACCTCATCCCCATCCAAGGCATTTCCGTTGCGTTTCAGCAATGGAAAGAATGGTCATCTCTTGAAAATCCTTGGCATCAAATTGTCCATGCCTTAAAAAAAGATAAACAAAAAGTCATTCCTCAAGGTTTTGGCATCCAGTTACTCATTCGAACGAAGTCTTTTTTGGGAATATGAGATACTGCTTACAAAAAAAGGCAAATTAAAACAACTACTAATAGACAGCAGATGATCGAGTATCATATGCTTAATGTATTTTTAGAGTTATTTTACTTTGCTATTTAGATCTGATAGAAATAGATCACAAAAAGATGAATACAACACTCAACGAGTCTCATTCTTTCGAGCAAGTACAAGCTTTTTATTCTTAGAGACAGGATTTTCAGAAAGATCAATCTTTTTAAGATCTTTTATCTTTAAAAGTTCTGTCTTTCCACTCGGACCAATTTTATTAGCAGATACATTTAAGTCGACAATTGATACCCCCATTTTAAAAAGATTGGAAGCTCCATCGTCATCGATATCATTTCCAGAAAAATTTAAATAATTAATGTCAACAATTTTAGATTCTTTAGAATTATTATTTTTAGAGAAGTTAATCAAATTAAAAGAAAGATCTAATCGATTAAAACTATGCTTAAGAAGCGCACAAGCTACACTATCGCCAATCTTATTGTTAGAGAGATCCAAGTCTTTAAGCGATTTACTCATTTCAAAAATATCGAGTAAGCTACCATTACCGATATTATTTTTAGAAAGATTTAATCCAGTAAGATAAGTGTTTTCAAAAAGTACACGAGCCCCCTTATTGCTGATACCATTATTAGAAAGATTCAATTCAATAATATTTCTCATTTGAGAAAGTTTTTCAGCCCCCTTATTGCCAATCAAATTGTTTGGAAGTTTTAACTTAGCAAGGCTCTTCATTTGAGAAAGTGCTTCAATATGCTCGGAGTGAAGAAAACAATTGTTCAGACGAAGCTCTTTAAGCTTAGACATCGAAGCAATTTTCTTGATATCTTCATCGTTCAGGGAAATATCGCTTAGGTCTAACTTTTCTAAGTTTTTAAATTTTTGTGTAATAATATTAATGAGTCTTTCAGAAAAATTTGACTGAGGCACTTTTCCGGGTTTAAAATCTTGAATTGATAGTTCGACCAAAGTTTCGGGAATCTCACGCAAGTCCTCCAGACTAAAATTTGAACGAATAAGACTCAATTTTTTGATCTCAGAATAACATCGATTTTTTATACTAGAAAAAACATTCCTAGAGATATCTTTATTGGAAAAAGATAACAATTGATCCGAGAAAAAATTTATTAATTTCTCAAGAGCTTTGTTCGAAGACTTGTTAGTCTGCAAGAACCTTACAACATCGAATGGTCCTAACAATTTTAGAAAATTTTTTAAAACCGAATTAGAATAAAGAGTGCCAATACTTGATCTTTCACTATTTCTATCAACCAGAGAAAAAGATCGAATTAAATCTTTTTGATAATTAGAATCATTTAATGAAAATGATCTTATATTAGAATCAACAAATAAATTATTTCCTTTTTCAAGAAAAGAATTAGATTTTGACTGAATATGGCTTCTAGGTTGTTCCACCACATCTTTCTTCTTACTAAAAAAAGATAAAATAGGAAGACAATTTTCGAAAAAAGAAACTTTTTCATATTGCTCATTATTGAGGAAACAAGCATTTGAAATACTAGCGCTTAATATAAAGAATAAAATAAAAAAATAATTCATTAAAACAAAGAATTCAAATAATGTGCTCATTTGTGATTTTTTTTATGAAAAAAATTACACATGTAAAATTCGACACTCTCTTTTTAGAAAAAAATTCTAGAAAGTATTACTGTAATTTTAGATAAAATATCTCTAAAGCATAATCTAAATGCTCAAAACCATAATAAAAAAAGAGCATTTTTTTAAAAAAAAATAATTTGCAAATTTAGTAAGAACCAAATCCTAAGCACTTGTCAACTAAACCCTCAAAGAATCAATCAGGAAACTTTATGAGCACCCATACAAGAAGGAAATATTATGATTTTTTAATATTAATCGAGAGAAAAACTCCCTCAGTAGAACTTAAATCAAGATAGAAGATCAACAAAAATAATGCTTTAAGAAATGACTCGAAAAATCACTCTAATTTAGACGCTATTTGCTAGATTCATTCACCACAGAATAAAATCTACCCTTTTATTGGTTTTATATCATTTCTCTCGTCTTCATTTCCCTATCCATTGCTCTGAGCTTTGGCCAACAGCTCCATGAAATTAACCGCTTACTGACTCTTCAGGTCTTTGTTAGGGTAAAATGACAACTTCCGAAGTTCAGGTTCCCAGAGACCTGAAAGAACGATGAAAACAAATGACACTCTTCGAAAAATCCTTTTTAGATAAATTCACTAAAGAGAAACCTTGTCAAAAAAGCCTCTATATCAAAGAATTCAACAAAAATAATGTATTTTCAAAACTGCCCCTCTTGTCAAGAAAGCTAATCGCAGTACCTGGTATGAGCTTTAAAGCCCTATATCGACCCAGGTAAAAAAAAAGACTCACCTCTACAAGGATAATCCCTTGGAATCGATGCACCAGACCCCATCAGTCAAAACAAACTTCAACAGATGTAATACAAAGGCATCAAACTAGCAAACTCTGGCGCATAACGATCAGCAAGACTGCTACAAAGAACCACGAGCCACAGCTTCCAGCATGTACTTAGCAGACTCCATCAAATCCGCATCAGAAAACATTGTCATCGGAATCATCTGAGGGTAGTCAGGACGCTTCTTCCCAGGAGCTTTAGCCCACTGAACAATTCCCTGAGGATTGCCAGCGTAAATTTGAGCGATTTCTGTTAACGGAGGACCTACCATGCGCTGATTAAGACCATGGCAAGCACCACAGGTCCTAAAAACTACCTTTCCACGACTTTCTACCGCTTTGGAGTTAAGACCCAAAGCTGCCTGTTTTTTAGCTTCTTCTACCGCAAGCGCATATTTTTCGGCTCTTGCCTTCATCGCCTGATTATGACTGTGAAGAGCAGACTCCCGATAAAAATGCCTGCCTGTCGCCATAAAAACCACCGTTGCACTTAAAAAAGAGACAATCGAAACATACTTTCTCCAGGAAAAAGGACCTTGAACTTGCCTCCAAAGCAAAACAAGAGCAGGGATCGCTAAAAAAGCACCTGAAAAAATCATCAAAAGTAACTTCCAACTGATACCCTGACTCGGAAGTGTCATCAGTAAAAGTGGACCTACTACGAACTGAGCGCCTGAAGCACACAAACAGATCGAATAAAATTCACGACGCAGGGATTCGCAATCACTTCCTAAAGCTTTCTTAAGCGCTCCATTTTCACGAGAAATCCAGCCTACTAAAAAAAGCGCGGTGACCGCAACTGATGCCAAAATAAAATGAAAGTACCTAGGAAAAACATTCGGAAGCGCCAAAGCTGAAAAGAAACCATGCACTTCGTTCCAACGCTCAGGAAAGAGCATCAAATTAATATTAGCTAAGAAAATCAAAGGAATTGATAAAAATAACAAAACCGCAGCCAAAATAATAGAAAGACGAATTCCCCTATGGGCAGCAAGTCGATCCCAAGTGTACTGGTGCAAATAGGTCAGTAAAAATGCAAGGGTCACCAAGGGTACAATCATGATCCAAGCAGTGCCCGTCAAGGCATTTGCTGAATAAAACCAAACCGTGTAAAGCACATTAATCAACAAAAGAGGAGCCACCCCCATCACGACTGCAAGGCTTTTATTCACGGTAACAGTCTTGGCAATCTCAAAAGCAACTCGGTCAAATTTTGATTGCTTGCGACCTCGCCACTCATAAAAAAGCGTCAGTATGCTCCCACCCACCATCAAATTGACAAAGAGAATGTGAACAAGAAAGGAGAATACAACCAACACCTTCATTAAGAGTTCAGAAGCAGGAAATGGCAAAGGAATATCATGCGGGGTCATCACTGTCCTAATCCTATCGTTTGTACGCCTTCTAAGAAGTCGTCTTGAGTTTGAAGAGAAGTGAGGTACTTAGCCAAGGCTTTACGTTCCTCATCACTGCCAGGAAATGGAGGCATAAAAGTACGAGCTAAATGACTCGAAGAAATATACGAAGCAACGGTTTCTTCACTCCAAGGCTGATCTCCATACATATTCTGAAGCTTGGCCTTGATACCATTGATACCATTCACTGTATGACAACGGGTACAAGTCAAAGCAAAAACCTGCTTACCCGCTTTTAGTTCATTCTCAGGAGTAATTTCACGTATAGGCGTAAACGCTGCGTGCTTCAAGACACCATCTCTTTGCAATAAAGGATAATCATCTTTCCTGAATCCATTCGCATAAAGATAACCCGCAATCACATAGGGCTTACGAATAAACTCGCGCACCCGTTCAAACTGCCCCAAAAGCGCAGCCAAAATGAGAATCGGAATCACCATAGCTCCCCTGGGGAGCAACCGTGGCGTAAAAGCACCCAATCCAGCAAAAAGGGCAACCAAGGCCACAGCACCCACCGTGACTCGAGATACAGCCTGATACCAGGATTCAAATTCTTGTGTTACTAAAGCTGTACTTACATGAGCCACCATAGAAGGAGGAATCGCCTTCCAATACAAAAAACAGCCCAGAATCAAAAACGGAGACCAAGCTAACATCCAACGGGAAACAAAAGAAACCGTAGCCTCACGAATCGCCGTTCCAGGACGCTCAAAAGAAAGCACCACCCAAACAGCAGCTCCTGCCATCACCATAGCAAGAGGAGTCCGAAAGGCAAGCTGAGGCAAGTAAATAGGATTCAAAAGGGCACTGAATAATGATTTATCCGTCAGCCAGTTCCCCGTATCCATCATGAAACCTAAAATAGCCACAATCACAGCCATCGTGATCCAAGATGCAAAAGCCAAGATAAAGCCAAATCGCACGTGACGAGATTTCTTCTCTCCCTTCCATTGATCCCAAGTCAAGTAGTAAGCAAGAATGAGGCAAACTTCCGTGACAAAGACAATCCACTCAGTAAACCAAGCCCAGAAGAAAACTCGAATCAAACTCGAAATAGCCGTCGGATTCACCAAGGAAGCGGAAAGCCAAATGCCAACTCCGGTCAATGCACCTATAGAAGTAGTAATGAGGAAAAAAACAAAAAGCGTACGTTTGGCAACCCTATCCCATTCAGGATCTGCCTTACGGTACCCCCACCACTCCATCATGGCAATCAAGAGCATTCCGCCCACTGCAAGCGGATGATTGATCATCGTATGCAATACAGCAATCCCCGCTATCAGCATGCGATTTCCTAAAAAATCGAGATGAAAAATTGGAAAATCCATAAATATCCATTCAATCAAATTGTTTCAAAAAAAACTATAGCAACCTTTCTGGCGCTTCTCAGAAAAACACATCATCCCACACAAAACTGTGACTGTCTTTAAAAAAAAAGTAATGTCAAGCAAAAGTCAATGCTTCCCTAAAAATGTACTTCTCTACTTGAATCAATGATCAGCTTATTCGATGATAACAATTGATCAATTCCGATTCTAAAAACTTTTTATCGAAAAAAAACCCAATCACTCCCATTTGAGAAAAGACATATGCCTGAAGCTTCTTGGCAAAACAAAAGAATGACACCTTATTCAATCTATTAGATCGATCATGGAAATCCGATGAGAATTCACATCACCAAAAAAGAACCTCTCGCTGCAAGTGCTAAGCGTATGTCAAAAAAGAGACGATAGTCAAACTTGAATCAGATCATGATTTTTTCAATGAGACAAATTGCACAGTAGATGGCTTGCTATAAAAAAATCAAGTAAAAATATTTATTAAAATATAAGCGACGCTTAATGGAAAAATCCTCTGATCGATTCGAATTTGAGTGACTTAAGATCCCCAACAGAAAACCCTTGAACCCATTTACTAAAAAAAGGCAGGAGCACGCGCCCAAAAAAAGAATCTGAATCAGTATTTACACCCAAAAGCATGAGACTCTAAAGTATGAGGAGGACTTAACTGTCGCGAGGTGATCAGCTTGATGATTTCCGAAGCGGTCTCTTCTAATGCCTTGCCTGTTACATTAAATACAAACCATTTGCGATTTTTTCTAAAAATTTCATTAGCATACTCAATTTCTTGATTCACTTTTTGCAAATCTGCATACTCACCACCTTGCACCTGCCCTAAACGCTTCAGTCGCGCTCGACGAATCATCGATAACTCCTGAGGATTAATCGTTAATCCAATCACTCGCCTAGGATCTACTTGATAAATCTCTTGAGGCACTTGAAATCCTGCAATCAAAGGAATATTAGCAACACGCCAACCTTGATGAGAAAGATACATAGATAAAGGAGTCTTAGACGTCCTTGAAATTCCCAAAAGCACCAGATGCGCTTTATCCAGACCTGCCAGTTCTCGTCCATCATCATGAGCAATCGTATACTCCATCGCATCAATTCTATGAAAATAACGCTCATTCACATCGTGTAAAAGACCCGCCACAAAAGAAGGCTGGTATCCAAAATAGTTTCCAAGACCTAACAATAAAGGTCCAAGTAAATCGATATAAGGAATAGACCTTGACCTTGCTTCATTCACTAAAAAAGTTCTCAACGGCGTAGATGCAATGGTATAGACTAAAAGTGAGTGATGGCTGCAAGCATCATCACAAATGGCCTGAATTTGAGACTCATTTCTAACACTTTTATGCCTTATAAAATGTACTTTCTGATGACTAAATTGCACCATAGCTGCTTGAACCATCTGCGCAGCAGTCTCACCCGTTCCATCAGAAAGAATAATAATTCTGCGTTTTACGAGAGTATCTGACATTTAAAATCTTTCGGATTCGCACAATTGCTGTCTCACTTCTGCAAAAGTCTGATTGACCGTTAACCCCTTCATACAAGGGTAATAATGACAAAAGCTTCCTAAACAACGAAAATCCTGTCCACAATAAACTTCAGGCACCAGAATACTCACATTTTTTTCATCATCAAGGTACGGACCCCAACGAATAGCACTTTGTATTCTAATAGGGGAATAAAAAGTCACTACGGGACGACCTAATGCTACTGCAAGATGCAACGGCCCTGAACTTGGAGCAACCACCAGATCAGAAAAACTAAAAAGACCTCCTAAAAAATCAATAGGATTATCTCCGTAATAAAACATAGGATCAACAGAAACCGTATTTTCTTTTTTGAAAGCCTCTATTCTACTTTTTATCCTATCCAAAATCAAAGCATCACGAGGTCCTCCGGACAAAAGAAGCTGCCTTTGATCCTTCAAAAGCTCAATGACAAGATCCTCATAATGCGAGTCAGGCCAATTCAATGCTTCTGATTGCATCCCAGGATGAATCACAATCAGCTTCTTCTCAGGACTCCACCCTTTTTTCTGAAGCCAAATTCTAGCTTTTTGACGCACTGCTCTTGAAATAGACACCTGAGTCGAAATGCTTCGACTTCCTACACGAATTTGCAATCTCCTGAGAAGCTGAAGATTGTAATCAGTCTCGTGCATTTCCACATGATCTCTTCTTTGTCTAACGCCTAAATTATAAAATAAAAAAGAATGAAGCTTACTCCATGGACCTATGCGAGATGGAACACGTGCAAAAAATAACGCAGCCGCAATTTTCCAATGCGATTGCAAGACAACAGCAATATGAAACTGCTCTTTCTGAATTTCTTTCAAAAGCTTAAAAAAGCCCCTGATACCAGCATGCCTTCCGTTAGGATCAAAGACCATACAACGATCAACAGGCAAAAGACCGTTGACCAAAGGAACGACCATTTCTTGAACCAAAACAGTAAGATGTGCTTTTGAATAATTTTTTTTAATGGCATTAAAAATAGGTGTTGATAAAATCACATCCCCAATGCGATCAGCCCGAACAACTAAAATCCTGAAACGCTTAGTATTCATTTGAGAAAGTCGATTTTTAAACCTAAAAATAGACATCATAATTTTAATATTTTTCTTATGCGATGCTCCATCATCTCAACTACTTCATCTAAACTCAACGTGCTCGTATCAATTTCAATCGCATCAGAAGCTTGCTTTAAAGGAGCTAGAGCACGATTGAAATCTCCTTCATCTCGAGATAAAATCTGCGCCTTTATTTTTTCAAAAGAAGGCAATTCTAACCCGGAAGCTTCTAATTCTAAAAGCCTTCTTTTTGCTCTTTCTTCAAGATTTGCCGTTAAAAAAAATTTAACATCAGCATGAGGAAAGACAACCGTGCCAATATCACGACCCTCCAAAATAACCCTACCTCGAAATCCCAAACTACGCTGCAACTCCAAAAGCGCAGAACGCACCTGCGCAATAGCAGCCACCTGAGAAGACATAGCACTCACTTCCGAAGTACGAATTCTATCTGTCAAATCTTCTCCATCTGCAAAGATCCGATAAACCGCACCGGCAACACTTTGTACCTCAAAATGCACCGACTCCACGACTTCACAAGCACTCTTGATCACATGATCCCTAGAAGGATCCCGTTTTAAAGTCAAAAAGGCAACCGCACGGTACAAAGCCCCTGTATCAATATGCACAAATCCTAATCTCTGAGCAAGCCTATGCGTTACCGAACTCTTCCCTGTTCCCGCAGGACCATCAATCGCAACTACCGGACCTTCTTTCAAAAAACTCACCATATAAAACACCCCAACTTTTGACACCCAAAACGTTCATTCTACCACATCAGAAGTCCAGGTCCTCCCCCTGTTGCTCCCCGTACAAAAAAATCTTTTAGATCAATTAAATAGAACGCTGAGAAGGATAAAAACGGTACTCAGGGATCTTATGTCGAATCGCTTGATAATACATCTTCGTTTGCTCCGGATGAAATGAAATTCGTTTCAAAAGAGAATCCATTTTTCCAGGACCGATATTGTAAGCTCCCAAAATATACTGAGGAACTCCTCTGTACCTATCGGTCAGCCAAGCAAGGTAAGTCATACCAAAAACTACGTTCAAAAAAGGATCTTTTAAAAGCTTCACAGAAAAAGATTCTCCTTGAAAGTAAGCTTTTAAGAATTGCTTTCTTTCTCTTGCATGCAATCCATTCGGTAAAATTAAGTAACGAGCTACAAAATAAGCTGTTTCTGGAATCATTTGCATCAAACCAACAGCACGCGCAGATGAAATGGCATCTGAGCAAAATCGACTCTCTACGTCAATTAAAGCAAGAAGAAAAGCCGGATCAAACCGATAAAAGCGACAAAGCTGCATCACATAACGAGAAAATCGCTCTAAATCAGAAACAGGTAGCTTCAACCGATCTTGAAACACACGCTGCATCTGATACGAGTTGAGCACCTGATCTATGTCTAAGGTAGGAGAATGCGCAAGTACCATGCTAAAATCATCAGTAGGATCAACTTTAGGTAAATCAGAAATATAAATAGATAAACTTACCAACAAACTAAGAAAGAAAAAGGTGCCTGTTTTCAAAAAAAAAGACCTCAGAAAGTGCATGGCACCTTATACTTGATTTTTTTACGCTTTGCAAGAAATCCTGAAATATCAGACCCTTAAAAGAACCTCCATGAAATAAGCATCCTCTCCATCCCGATACATCCCCTTGCGGATACCGAGCGTAACAAAACCTAAATTCTGATAGAGAAAAAGAGCTGGAATATTGGACTTTCTCACCTCAAGCGTAAGCTTCTCTAAATTGCTTTGAAAAGCAATCCACATTCCCCTCCTAATCAACCATTTTGCTATGCTCAATCCACGATAATCGCTGTCTACCACTAAATTAATCATCTGGCATTCATCGTACATCATCCAAAAAACAGCGTAGCCTACCACGATTGATGTGGATTTTTTTTCAACCACCAAAAAATGACTATGTGGCTGTACAAGCTCTGACTCGAATTGTTTTTGAGTCCAAGGCCATGGACAAACACCCGTTTCAAGCTGAAGGACACGAGCAAGATCCTTTTCTTCAGCAGGTCTTAAGTGAAAAGCAGACGCCATCCCTGCACCCTAACGGAAAATGAACTGATATTCAAATTTTTTTGCATGAGAATGAATCTCTCCCGCACAAAGATCAATATCTATTTTCTTCGAATAATTAGCAATCCCTAAATCTTGGTAATCTTCATTTTCAAGTGCATCTATCTCTTCTACAAAAGGATGGGCAACACGAAGCGTACGACTCCACTCCCCAGTCATTCTCCATCCTGACAATTCAGACTTCGTATTCACCATTTCTGCATAGCAATCAGGTGGACGAACAGGATCAGCAATGAGGTGCTTTTCTCTCCGTTCTGCTTCAGTCATCAGCGGAAGCTTAGGAAAGAAAACTCGATAAGCATCTACAATAGATACCTCACGGTAAGTTTGAGGATGCTCTTTTTTCCAAAAAAAAGTTTTTTGCGTCGGAAGAGGAAGGATCCAATCTCGCATTCCATCCACTGGCCTAGCAAACCAAAAAAATGTACATTTTTCATGAGCCTCTAAGGAAACACGATACCAACCATTTTTCTTGACAACAAGATTTTTTATTTTTTTATTTTCATCCTCAACATACAGAGCATCAGCTGTAAACTTTGCTTTCAAAAAAAATGTTTTATTAATAGGTCCTTGGGGTCGATCATGCGCTGATCTCACATAATCAGAAGTTACAAACTGCGTTTCAAGTGTTAAGGTTTTATTTTTTCGAGGAACCCGAATCCAAAGAGAAACTGCATAATGCGCTGGATTCTCAATCTCCTCCTGATAAACTAAAATTTTCCTACTTTCATCTTCGATGCAATCATAAATACTCTGACGAAAATTAATATTTTTTTTAGTGTTTATAATTTCTGCAAGTGGCGGAATAGCGTGAAAGCGAATTTTCATTAAAAAAATAGGGCAAGACAACGCTACTACTTCTAAGCTCAACTGATGAATATCTTCAGCATGAAGCTTGCTCTTTAAAAGCAAAGAATTTTTTGCATTTACTTGTATTATTTTTTCGAAAAAAAAATCTAAAGAGATGATCCATCTTTTGTTTTCTGCTTCATGAAAAGCCTCTTGATCAGCAAAAGAAAGCAGGGCATGCTCAACTCCTTTCTGATCTAACCTAAAAGTTTCATGCTTATAACGAATAGAAACGAATGGAAAATCTAATATATTCTCATGAAAGACAAAGAAAAAATACTTTCTACTTTCAGACTTAGTTCTTTTTGAATCATAAAGATAAATCTTGTCGTGAATTAAAATTTGACTTTCTGAAACTGTATATCTTATCGTAGAGCACGGCTCTAACGATAAAGAAGCGTTTAAAAAACCCATTTTTAATATTTCAATATCTATAGAATCGTAATCAGCTTGCATTAATTGAAATTCCATCTTTTTAATGATGGAAGATGAACTTTCTTCATGAATATAAGCGTCTTCTTCAAAAGCACCACTTCTGTTTTTTTGATCAAGATCAGAGTTTGGATGAAAAGCTTTAGGATTTCTTACTGAACAATGAATCAAAAAAATAGAAAAACTAATAAGAAAATAAATTTTCATAAAAATCCTTCAAGGATATTGAACTTGAAAAAGTAAAGTTACTTTCTCAGAATGTTGATTGAGAAAAAAATACAAAATAAAAGTATACTGATAAGATGAATGCAAAATGCGTGTTTTCGTTATTTCAGAAAAATCAACAATCCATTTTTTTTCATCAAACTTAGCATGCCAATAAGACTCATCTAAATCGTTCCACTGCACTTGTAAATTTGTTATTTCAAAATCAGAATTTTTACTTGAAAAGACAAATAAGAGCCTCTCTTGTTTGATAAAAAAAAATAAAGGATCTAAAACATGAATAGAATTTTCAAAAATAACGCTTTTGTAAGGATGGTTTTTTTGACTTTTTGTTTGTTTGTTCGAAGTGACAATCTTCAGATCTATTGCATCGATTAAACACTCTTCTTTGATGGGAGAAAGATCCATCTTCTTTTGTAATGGGATAGCAGGACCACACGCCCCTAAAAGTATCAAAATGACCACAGAAACCTTTTTTTTGAACACAAAAAGAACAAGGCAAGTACTATGCCAAAATAAAAAAAAATTAAAATTTTTAATTTAAGAAAAAAGAAGCATTTTCAAGAGTTAGCGGTAGAGATTTTGAGAAATCTCAAGATTCGATTTTTTTTCAAACAACATGTCTCAAAAGCACTCAATGACCTGCCTGAGAATAAAGATTCGAGTTTTTAAATGGTACCAAAACCTGAGCTATTTTAGATTTATTTCTCCCCATGCATTTAAAATAGGCTAGAAATGGCTGATAAATCTGGTTACTCTCGAAGCAGCGCCTCAGGGCTCACCCTAGAGTAACCCATAAAGCTTCTTACCCGCATTCCGCACCAAAATATAAAAATATTTCGAATTAGCAAAAAAATAGTACAGGAAAGAACACTCCCCCTACCAAGTTAAAATTTGGAGCTTGAGAGGGTAGACAAAAGCCTATGATACAGATACCACGGAGTATCTCGCATCAGAGTGATAAGAAAAAGCTAACCATGGAGTTTAATGCAGCGCAAGTGAAAACTGAATTTTTAGGCCATTTAGGTATTCTTACAGCGGTTATCGAAAAACTTGGGATCGTAGAAAAAGTAAATGCAAGAATCTCTGTTTCTAAAGAAAAGGGCGCAAAAGTGAGCATGGGTGTGCGTTTAGCTGCCATGATTCTCAATGCTTTGGGATTTATCGATCATGGACTCTATCTCTTGCCAGAGTTCTTAAAAGACAAGCCTTTGCAGAGGCTATTTGGGGAGACTTTACAGGCAAGTGATTTCAACGATGATGTTCTTGGCCGATTTTTAGATGCAATTCATGAGTATGGGATTACTGCTTTTTTTTCAGAAATTGCACTTGAGATAGGCATCGCTGAAAGGCTTTTGGGAAAAAGTAGTCATATTGATACAACTTTTTTAAGTGTCCATGGAGAATATAAAGATTCTGAAAAAAACTCAGTCAATGAGGGAAATCTATCCGAAGCAAACCCTGAATTTGGTCACTCTAAAGACTATAGACCAGATCTCAAACCAATGGTTTTAAACCTCGCCACTACAGGTATAGCGGCTTTTCCCGTTTGGATGGAAGCTCACAGTGGAAATGCCTCGGACAAGAAGGTCTTAGAAGCAGCTGCCTCGAGAGTGCACAATTTTTGTAAGCATCTTCAAGATGCTCCTGATTTTTTATATGTAGGAGATCCTGCTTTTTATGAAAAATATGTAAAAGCACTCGTTGAATTTAGATGGCTTTCTCGTGTGCCCGAGAATCTCAATGAAGCAAAAAAATGGCTTAATCAAGAGGATATTTGCTATCAGTGGATTGATGGAGGCTATCGCTGTACGTTGCTTGTAGAACAACGTTGGGTTTTGGTCCATTCCAAGAAAGCAGCTGAAAGAGAAAATAAAACTTTGGACAAAAAGATAGAAAAGCAACTGAAAAAAGGTCAGCAACAGGTATCACGTTTAAAACGAAAAAACTTTGAGTCTGAAAAAGACGCCCTTCAAGTAGGCGCAGATGTGATGAAGGGATTCAAATATGACAAAATTAATTGGAATCTTGAGCTAATAGAAAAACATGCAAGTCGTGGTCATCCCAAGTCGAATACAGAGAAAATTGTGAAAGTTGTCCGCAACGATTGTCAAAGACGAAGAAGCAATAGAAGTCATTTGACGCAGAAAAGGACGATTTATTTTGGCTTCTCATGAATTAAAGGAAGAGAACTTGCCATATCTTAGTTTTTTATCTGAATACAAGAACCAGAATCAGATTGAAAAAAGTTTCGCGTTTATAAAAA
>Ga0208253_1000194_pt1 | contig 27335 bp, 43 predicted proteins | sample CryBogCBE10Oct08_FD_184573 | JGI IMG/M metagenome (GOLD analysis project Ga0208253, IMG submission 184573) | Freshwater microbial communities from Crystal Bog, Wisconsin, USA - CBE10Oct08 (SPAdes) | ecosystem: Environmental > Aquatic > Freshwater > Lake | place: Crystal Bog, Wisconsin, USA...
TTGTTGAACATGACGATGGCATTGTCATATGCCTGTCCGTTCGACAGCGTGCCTTGAGCTCCCGGCGGATCGTTGATGACACCAACAATCTTAAATGGGTAGTTCGCAAGCGTGCCAGTCAGCAACGTGGAGGTATCGAGATAAGCGCCAGAAATACCATTTGAAGTATTGCCTGTGCCAATCAAGAAGCCGATTGTTGCGTTTACGTCAGCAAGAGCAATGCCCGTGCTGTCGGACTGAACAACGAACTTAGCGTTAGGGTCGTTTACGATGTAGGCGTAGATCGAACCAGAAACTGGATCGGTGCCGCCCGGATAGTAGTTCGACCAAACAGTTCTTTTCTGAACCGTTGAAAGATATTTACAGCCAACGAATACGCCAGTGATGCCGAGAGCAGCTGGTGTGCTGGTGCTGGCAGACTGAGTAACCGTGCCATCGCTGACGGCTGTTACTGGGTCGCCAAAAAAGATATTGGTAGAGTTGTATGCGATAGGATACTGAACTTGCTCGTAAGTAGGAGCAGAACCGTTTCCTGCATATTGACGGAATCCAAAGGGGCTGCTAGTGTTGGCCACGATGGTTTCTCCTTTTTACAGGAGTTCCTTCATCGCGCACCGGGGCGATTATACGGAACAGAGAAAGCTAATGCCTCACGCCGAGGAGGCCCAAGCCGATTACCGGCCTGTCGCCAATATAATGCAATAAAGTAATTAAATCAAATGCCTATTGTCGCATCAAAATTACCCTCTGTTGAAGAGTTAAATTCACAAATAAATTATAACCCTAATACTGGCTTATTTACTTGGAAAATAAACAAAAAAGGACCTATTAAAGCAGGAATGAAGGCTGGAACACGACATTCAAAGGGATATACAACAATTAGGATAAATGGAGTTGATTATCTTGCTCATAGATTAGCTTGGATAATTTTTTATGGTTCTTTAGAAGAAAATGAACAAATCGACCATATAAATTTGGATAGAACAGACAATAAAATATGTAATTTAAGAAAAGCGACTCACTCAGAAAATTGTCGAAACACAAAATCAAGATCTCATAATCTGAGCGGTTTAAAGGGAGCTCATTTAGATAAAAGGAATGGTAAATATAGAGCTAGGATATCAATAGAAGGAAAACAAAAATGGATTGGATATTTTAAAACTCCAGAAGAAGCCCACGAGGCATACAAGAAAAAAGCGGAAGAACTATATGGAGAGTTCTTCCGCCCATAATTGTTGACTATTCTTTCGGTATTTCCATAGCGACGTAAGACTTCTTAATCTGAGGACGTGCCTGAGCGTGATCTCTTGTAAGTGTGCCATCAGGTGTGCCGGCCAGCTGTTGCTCTTTGGCGCGAACCTGTAAGCGAGCCTTACGCTGTTCCGCATCTTTGCGCTCGTCAATAATTTCTTTCGGGCACTCCATAAGGATCATGCCTTTACGGAGAATTGTGCGGCTTTCCGTATTATGCGGCATCATCTCCGGGTGACGTGTTGCAGGAACAGCTGTCCAACCTGAACGCGCAAGAGCAACCTGATAGGTTGGATCTTCAGCGCCGTAAGTTGTGTGGCGTTTCCACTCATAGGTCCACCCATCAGGGATGACGTCTGCAGAAATGTAGAAGTCATCAGTGCCGTCTACTACGTCACCAAGATGGCCACGGAGCTCATCGGCACGCTGTTTGGCTCGTGCCCTTGGGTCGTCCTCTCTTACGGGTGGACGCAACTCATCAGTTGCCTCTGTGGCTACAGTTGCCTTTGCAAGCCCAGAGAATTTACCTCCGCGTATGCCGCGGCCTTCAGTCGTCGTGTTCATAGATCAATCCTTAATGGCCGTAGCGGCCTTCTTTCATAGCAAGTGCTTTGTTCTTTGCGTATTCTTCAGGCGACATACCCAAAGATGACGCCATATCTGCCTCTGCAGCCGTTAGCCGCATGACGTTAGGGCGCTGCGTGCTACGAGATACAGGTGCTGGCGGTGGCTGTGGTGCCTTCTTAGGAGCAGGGGCAGAGGCTGCGGAAAGAGGATTATCTACTGTTTCAGATCTCTCCAGCCTATTTCGCATTCCAAGACGACCTTCGATGAACTCGAAATATTCGTCTGTGTCTGGAGCAATGCCATCATCAATTGCATCCTCATGAGCGCGAAACATTTTGCGAATATCTCTCTCGCTCTTTAGATAATCTCGAGATTCACGCAACCAAGATGCAGACTTGTCAGATACGTTCTCTGCAAGCTGATCAACAAGGTCTCCTTTAGGTTGAGGAGCAGCCGGAGCATTTTCAGCATCCTTTAGCTGCTTCTTCATTGCTTTTTTGCCGTCCTTCAGCTTTTCCATCTGATGAGCATTAACGGCCATAGCATTTTGTATCTCTGCAGCTTTGGCGTAGTCGCCAACCTGCATTGATTCAGCATAAGCAGCCTTCAAAGTCTCGGCGCGCTCCTTAACTGTCTCAAGAGCATTAGAGACAAGTTGATATTGTGCCTCAGCAGTGTTCTCTTTTTCTTCAACAATCTGCTTTTGAGCCGCAATAGCGCGCTTTTCTGCCTCTAATCGTGCTTGCTTCTCGCGCTCAAGGCTCTTTTTAAGCTCAGAAATGCCTTCATCAGGCGTAATTTCATGTTTTTCAGCTTTTTTAGGCGTTTTTTCAGAAGCTTCACTTATTATTTCCACTTCTGGCGTGTCATCATCAGCCTTTTTTGGCTCTTCAAGCACGACTTCAATACCATTATCCTCGTCCGACATTTAAATCTCCATTTACCAAGCCACGTCAGGTGCAGGAACACGCATTTTTACCTGCGTATCCGATAGCATTCGGCACAGCACGCCGTTGATGGTTATGTTCCAACCATCTGAAGGCCTGAAAACAAGCCAGTCGTGCATGTTGAATGCTGCCTGATCGAACCATTGACCGCTTTCATCATGAAAAGCGGATGGTCCCATACCAACTAACAGACCAACTTTTCCTTGGTATCGGTCTTCGTCGATAGTTCTGTCGGCCAAGTAAAGGCCACTCTTAGTTTTTGTCGGCCTAATGTATACTGCAACAAGTATCTGATTGTTGAAAATTTCAATATTAGATAAGTCACCTAGATCTTGTAACAGCTTCTGCTTTGGGTCTACATCGTGTTCCATAAGCATAGCTGGCATTTTATTTTCCCCTTCCTCGTTAACGATACTTCTCCGCACATATCCGGTCTGCTTCACCGAGATATTCATCTGCAAGGCGTAAGCCCGCAATCTTACCCGCTAAATATTTGTATTCAGCGTAATTTTCCAAGTGTCCATTTGAAAGAACTTCCATCAACCTCTCGATCTCAAGCTCAATCAAAATAAATAATTCACGTCGGTAGACGTGCTGTGGCGTCAGCGCAGTCATAACCAGCCCCTTCTAACTGGCCTTCCTCATGTATAATTTAAGGGCGGATCTACCGAGGAAGGGGATGTAGAAACCGCCCAGCTATTACAAAAATAGCCATTTATACTCTAGCATATATTCCTTGTAATTGGATAGCCGCCTGTTTATAAGCTTCATAAGCTTCCTTGGGTGTATCAAATTTACCTAATTCAAATCTTTTCCCATTTTTAACTATACGGGCTCTATATTTTTTAGTTTGATTATGGAACCCAACTCCCTTATATCCAGTCTTATTGTCAATTCGTATTCCAACATTTGCTTGATTGTTAGATTGATTTGCTTCCCTTAAATTTTTTATTCTATTATCATATTTTATTGTATTTATATGATCTAAGTCGCCAACGGGCCATTTGCCGTAAATATATAACCAAGCTATCCTATGCGCTAAATAACATTTACCTTTAATTGATATCCTAATATATTCATTTTTATTATCTTTTGCTTTTGTTCCTGCTATTAAATTATTTTCTTTAAATATGAACATTCCAGTATCAGGATTATAATACAATATTGATTTAACAAACTTTGACGTGATATCGTTGCGATATTTCATAATCAGTCACCTCTGATTGTGGATAAAAACCCTACGTCGTTACGAGCGTCGTAGGGTTTTGTTTTTACATAACAATTACTTGCCGCGAACCTTCCCACCAGACTTACGAGCTGGAGCATCTTTATGCAGCTTAGCGATATCTTCTTTCTGCAAGCGACCTTCGCCTGAACCTGAGCCAGCCTCCATGTCCTTATAGGACTTGGCAACCTTGGTGATACGACCGCCAGCCTTACGTCCGGGAACTGCACCCATAGGAATTGCGGGAGGAGCTCCAGCCGCGCCAGCAAGGGCAGGAGGTAACTGTGGAGGAGCTGCAGGGGGCGCTGGTGGCATCATGCCAGCAGGCATTTGTTGGCGCTGTGGAGCAGCCGACAGAATGTTAATCTTAATGTCTGTCTTACCCTTACGGGCGCGACCACCAGTTGCGCGGGCCATGCGGCTTTTAGCTTCGCCGCCCTCTTTCTTGCCGGTCAAGGCTTCTTTCTTGACCATCTTACGGACGAGCGCCTTGTCCTCTTTGACGTCGGGATGTTCAGCCTTGCCGCCCTTGGCGTGGGCCTTACGCTTCACCATGCCGCCGCGCTTGTCGCCCGTGCGTGCTGCTGATTCCGCAGCCTCATCTGGCGATGGCAGGGAATCGTCGCCACGAATTGCGCGGTCGAGTGCGCCCTTTTCTTCTTGGCTGTAACGCTGCGTCTGGTCCTTGCCAACTTCACTCAAGTCGCTGCCGGTCTTTGGCTTGCCGACCATCTTCTCCAGCCAGCTGCCGCCGCCGCCTGCCTTTTTAACTTTGCCACCTTTTTTGTAGTGCTCAACAGCTGAACGCTTTGGCGACGGATCGATAGCTCCAAGGGCTTTCTTGTCTTTGATGCCGCCGCCGTCTTTATAGCCGCCGATGTGCTTTACGCCTTCTCGGTCTTTATTGGCTGCACGCATGTCTTTATTGGCCATTCCGACGCCAATGTCTTTCTCAACGGTGCGGCCACCAGACTTGCGGGCCATACGGTCGGCGCGTGGCTTAGGTGCCTTACCATCAACCTTGCCGCCCTTCTTATACTGGCGCTGGGAAATTGGGCGCAGACCCGTCTTTGCTTCCGCATTCAAAGGAGAAGCAGGGGTCCAGTCGCTTGAATCGACTTTACGATCTTTTTCGCCTGCGAGAGACTTGGCCTTGGCCTTCATCTTCTCACGGGCTGTCTTTGCCATCTCATACATTATTTCTCTCCGGCCGGATTAAACGGGGCGTCCCCCGACGCAATTATTTGCGGTGTTTAGATAATACCTCAAGTGCGTGGTCTACGATAGAGCCGCCACGCTCATAAGCAGGCAATCCTTCAAGAATGCGCTTGCGGAGTTCTGGGGTGATGTGAAGGACGTGGGCGTTTACATCGTTACCTTTTTTGCCTTTTAGATTATGCCCACCCATTTCAATCTTGGCATTAGGGTCAAGCTTTTTTATCAATTTGCTTAATTGAGTCGGAACGATCTTATCGTAAAAAGATTGCATACCTTCTCCGCCCATTCTTAGATCCTCACCTTCTAATGAATGATTGCCACTTAAAGGATGAGGTTCTGTTGCAAGAAGTCTTTCGGCGGCTTCTTTGCCAATATGTTCTTCTATTTCATGCGGCTCAATATCTCCCGCAACATCTTCCATTTTTTCATATCCGGGTTTTCCATGTTGCATATAAGAAAGAGTTTTTTCTTCTGGGTCATACCAAATCTTTTTAAAATGCTTACTCAAATCATACCTTGCCGCCTGCTCTGCGCCCGGCGTCCATATCATTTTGTCGTAACCACCTTCAGCAGCCTCACGCAATGCGCGCTTTAGGCCAAGGTCTGTCCAGTTTTGGGTGTTGGTGACATAGGGAGCAGAAGGAATAATACTTTTTGTTGGTTGCTGCCTATTATTTCTATCAACTATTCTTTGAGCTTCATTTTCACTATCAACATGAGACCATTGAGTTCCATTACTATCTTGGACAATAAATGATCCATCCGGTTGTCTTACATAAGAAAATTTTGACTCTTCTGGTAAAGAATTAAAACCCTTTTTTCTCCCCTCTTGACCCCAATCACTTTGCAGCTCCTCAAGGTGCAATATCTTTTCACCCTCTGGTCCAGTGCGGTCAGACATGCGGAGGTGGCCGAGGACATTGGGTTCGTCCCAGTGGGAGGATTTGTAGTTATTTGCACGATCCTGAAGTATAGAAGCTGTCTTTGCAGCATTTCTATCCTCCCTCACATACATCTCATATTTGTCTACTTCAGATGGAGAAAGCTTGTTATAAACGGAAGTAAAAGAATTTCCACCGTATTTCTCCATCATATCTTTTTCAAACAATGACGTTGCCGGAGACTTCCCGAAATCAATCGCCGCATTTTGTTTTTCCGGCAAATGCATCAACACCTCGCGGTAGTTCTCACCGCCGGGTATGGTGTAGCTATGATACTTTGTTGTAGAACCAATATCTGAAGATCTGTTGATATATTCTCTAGCTTCATCAACAGTAGCAAAATTATGCCTAGAAAGCCCCGGAACATTAACCGTATATCTACCGGCAGGATTTTGAACTATTTCACCAACTTGTCCATAATGCTGTCCCTCTGGATCGCCAGCATGATAAACCTCAAAAATATGAGGCTCCTCTTCGTTTTGAACTAAATTTATTCTATCTCTGCCAAGCGTCGTCTCTTTAACCTGCGGCAAATTCTCATGCAGATAATCCATGATCTGCTGGCGCGTTACAGTCTCGCTAGGCTGAAATGCACCTTCAATACCTGACCATTTCAATTCTTCTGGTTTAACACCCGGCAGGTTTTTCAACGCGCCAAGCATCTGTGAGGCAGGTCCTTTCTCCTGCTTTAATGATGCCACTGCTTCTGCGGCAGGGCTGTAATGACCAAGATCTGTCAATCGACGAGCGACATTAACTGCAGTTTCTGCAGCCTTCTTTTCAGTAGGGCCAACCATTGGCAATGCACCAAGAGACGCTAATGCCATCTCTCCATAGCTGCCACGCTCTCCGGCGCGCTTGGCTTCTTGCGCCGCCATCACGTTGCCTAGTCCGGGCGTAAGACCAGCAAGCTCACTCACACCCTCTGCAAAGCGACGACGCTCAGGAGACGGACGCTCACTGCCAAGACCAGCAACGGCTCCATAAATCTTCTCGCCAATCGTTGGCTCATATGCTGATAGCGTAGCCTCGCGCTTTTCTGGCAAGCTCTTTGCCGCCTCAAGCGCCGCACGAATTGATTCCTGCGGGTTTTGCTGCGCAAACGTCGGCAGGCTTGGCGTGTTTTCTTCAGGCGCAAATTGGACGTCGCCCTCAACTTCGCCACCGTCGGCACGGTTTAGCCGTGGGTGAGAGAACAACGGCGCGACTGCAAAGCTCCATGCAATTAACTTGCGGAATGCCGCATTGGGGTCGTGGTCTTCGAGCGGCAAGTGCGCCGCATTGACTTGACCGCCAGAGGCGCGCTCCTTGCGCAGCTCCTCTTCGATCTTCCCAACCTTGGAGCCCCTTTGGCTTACAGAGTGAACGCCTTTCATCTTTTTCAAGCCACTCTCCCTGTAGTCAATGACGGGCACTTCCTTAATGCCGATTTCTTCCGCCGCAGTCGCCCTGTGGCGCCCGTCGGCTTGGTTGTGCCCAAGGAGCTTTAAGGGTTTAAACTTTTTTCCCTTCTGCATCCTTGACTTAAATGCTTCGATAAGGAGCCTGTCCTCTTTTGTGTCCGGCAGACGCTTTGCGTGTTTAAGATATTGCTTTGGAGACATGACGGCGACACTGCCCGTCTTACTGCCAGCCTCAAGCGCCGCATCAAGTTTCTTCGACTTCTTCAGTGGGTAGTCGAGGCCCTTGATCGTCTTCTTGCCCATCACTGGTTCTCTATCGGTGGCTCGTTAGACTCAAGGCGCTGCAGCATGTCAGGCGTCAAAAACTTATCAATCACCTTTAATGTCTCAGGGTTCTTTGCAATGTCAGCCGCAAGCTTAACAGCCGCCAGACGCTCTTTGCTTTCTCTGTCGCGCTGACGGTTTGCGGCCTCAAAGCGGTCGTCCTGATTTTTCATCATGGCTTCACGCATACGGGCATCAGTATCGGCCCTATCGCTCTCGGCCTGCATCATTGCCTCGCGCATGCGCGCCTGCGTCTCCATCTGCTTTTGTTGCAGGTCTTGCTGCTTAAGCTTCAGGTCGATCAACTTGTTCTGATCAAGCGGCGCGGCCTGCTGGCCGTTCTGCTGTATCTTTGCTTGTGTGTCCGCCATCTTTGCTTGAGCCGTCAACATCTGCGCGTCGGCAGACTTGTTGGCGACCTTTAGCATTTCAACTTCCTTCATCATCTCTGGCGGCATCTGACCCGGAGGTGGAGGTGGAGCAAGGAATTGTTCTGGGTTGCTCCAACCCATCGCCTTCATTGCCGCAAGGTCGATAGCCTTGGCGTCATACATGCCGGGGTTAGCAGCCTGAAGTTGCTTCAACGCCATGATCTTCATCAGGCGCTGCGTCTGGCTTGCAGTGTTTGGATCTGCCTGTGGGACTAATTCGCAATCATCAAGCGCGGCAATGAATGTTGCCTCATCCCATTTGTAATGAGGCTTCTTGTTTTTACCCCAGAAAGATGTTGGGTGTTCGCGGAAGCAACGAACGAGCAGATCGAACTCTTCAGCCTGTGAAACATGCAGTCTCTTGTGAACTGCATTCAAAATCTTCGTAGCTTGGTCGATCAAAGCCAATGTAGTGCCAACGGGTGCGTTGTCCCGTCCCTCGCCTACTTGCAGTTCGCTTGTCGTGCCGACGCGCTGTCCAGTCTCGACCATGTTGAGAACAAGGTTCATCAGGGCTTGCCCCGGCTCTTTGTATGGCAAAGGCATGATCGCTTGATTGATCGGCAAGCCTCCCGTCTTCACCAACGCTCCGCCGCCCGGAGGCACTCTGAAGATGTTTGTATTTTGGCGAGCGCCCGTGTCGGCCATCAGGAAGCCGGGGAAGTTGGCATACATACCTGCGTCCAACATTTCGCGCCAAGCAGCAGTCACCGCGTTAGTAGTGTTACCAAGGATGTGCAGTAGACCAATATCGTAAAAGCCCATACCGGGGACGAACGTATATTTAACAAAGTTGTTTCGCGCTTCAGGTAGTTCGTCGCCTTCTTCGCCAGTCGGTTCATCGTAGTTTCTTACAATGGAAAGAATCTCTTTCGAGCTCTTGTCGATTGTAACACGATATGGAATTTCTAAACCCGTCTCTTTGCCTTTATATTTGTGCTCAAAGCCAAATATATCTAGCTCACAATAGATCTCATACACTTCCCTGTCACGATCTTCAGGGTTGCGTGCATCAAGACTGATTCCTTGTTGCTCCATCTTCTCACGCTGAACGGCGTCGTAGTTTTCTGGAGCCGGCGTTGAAAGATTTACATCGCGATACACGCCAAGGATCTGCAGGCGCTTAACAGTTGAAGGCCGCATCATAACGCGGTGCGTGATACGCTTTGCCGTGCTTAGGTCTGTGGCAGCGTTGTTAACGATAAGATCGTCAGCGTCGACACTTTCACTAACCGGCCTTCCGCGAAGAGGGCAGAAATAGACTTTCTTGAAAGCGGTCCCTCCAAAACCAAGCATGAATAGCATTCGGTCGGTGTCGGGATAATACTCTCTTGCGATGGCTGTGAGGTAATGGTTGAGGTCGGTTTCGAGCGCATGAGCCAGTTCATCCTCTTGAAGAGTATCACCGTCTGTCTCGCTCCGAACCTTCACCGGCCCATCAGTCGGAAGCATCTCGCTGCGGGCGTTAGCCTGAAAGCGTAAGACTGCCTCAAGTAGGAGCGGGTGGCGCACTTTGCTCATGCCCTCCACAGGCGCTCCGTCGGATGCGCCCTGAAGGCCCGGAATTTCGATCTTGAGGCCAAGCAACTTAATGCCCTGCGCTCTGTCTTCAATCCAGTCGCCGCGGCTGTCCAAGTCGTCTTGAACGCCACGAAGTAAGTCATAAGAAATACGCTGCAGCTCGCCTTGGTCGATGTCGTCGACTAGGTTCGCAAACCACTCTTGTGCTCTCTCTGCATCACTTGGACCGTCCACTGGACGGCCATCAAGTGATACACTGATGGAGCCATCATCATGCTCAATTCTCAGAATGTTACCGTTGTCGTCGGTTTCTGGTTTGTCGACGCCATCGTCGATCTCAACCATTACATCCTGTGCGCCACCGAGGCCTAGCGGCTCTCCCTGTTCTTGACGAATATTAGGATTAAGCCCCGGCGTCATTGGCATGATCAATGTCCTTTGGCGTCAATAAGAAGACGCGAAATCTCTTCAACGAAACGGTCTAAGCCCTCTCGAGCCGCCATATTATCATCTTTAACCTGTATATGGTAGGTGCGCACATAGTCGTGCGGCTCCTTCCCCCAGACAGTCACTTTAAACTTGCCGAGGCCTTGGCCGTGGGCTGGCGGCCTTTCGATGACGTCAACGACTGCGCTTGCAGGTATCATTATTCTTTCCTTAATTATCCGGGGTAAAGTGGCTCATCGTTCGAGCCGATATGTAGCCTGTCTTGGTCTAGTTGCGCTGTGTATTCTGCGCCCCTGACCAGCAGGCCAATGTCGCGTAAGTGTTTTAACGCCATACTGGTCGTATCGACAAGGTCGTCGTGCTTCGCTTTTGGAAATACCGCCAGCTGATTGATGACCATATCTGACCACGTCGTCTCAGGCATATGGATTATGCCCTCGGCAAATAGGTGCTGAACGCTATAGAGACGGGAAAGCTTGTCCTGTCCCTTGGGATCGATGAGCTGCACCGCAAACTCCTCGTGCCCATACATGCGACGGAGCTCTTGCGCCACGCTGTAGCCGGAGGCTTTGTTCTCTACGAGCAGCTTGAGGACGCCGTATCGGTCCATCGTTTCTTGGACCTTCTCGACGAGCTCGTGCAGCTCGAGCCTCTCCGCCCACGCATACATGAGCATGACCTTTGGTCGCTCTTCGCGGTATTGCCTGTCGAGCGCAGTTAGCGAACCATCGTAAGCAGTCGTGCGGTTGGCTTGCGCCATCCCCTCGCCGCTCGACCACACGCCCCATACCGTCATCGCTGACGGGTCGTTGGAGGTCTTGGTCGTGTAAGCCGTATCGATTGCCGCGATAACGTAATCAAAAGCCGGATAGGTTGGACGGTCCCACGTTGGAATCCACTCGCGCCGAATCACGCCGCCACCTCGAGGCGATGGCATCTGCTGGAACTGAGCTGCCGCGGCCCACGGTCCCATAATGATCTCGTCGCGCTCAACGACTTCTTCCGGAAATCTATCCGGAAATAACAGCTCGCCCTCTTCCGTCCGATGGTCCTCGAGGCCAAGCATTGTCGGCTGCGCCCTCGACGGGTCAAAGCGCATTGGCAGGGAGATGTAGTCGTAAGGCAGGCCGCGGTCTAACACCGAGCCAATGATGTCGTCTTCCGCTAACCTCTGTTGAATGATTATGATCGCAGACTTTTTGGGGTTCACGAGACGTGTCGGGATCGCCTCAAAGAATTGCTGGTTGGTTGTGTCTTTGATCTGCTGCGAGGCAGCGTCAGAAACTGACAGGATGTCGTCGCATATGATTCGATCTGCGCGAGCGCCGGTTATTGAGTTGATGGCGCAGCACTGGCGAAAGCCCATCGCCGTGTTCTCGAACTTCTGTTTTTGGTTCTGATCTTTCTGCAGGACGACATGCGGCCACCTGTCGCGATACCAATCTGATTCGATAAGACGGCGCATCTTGATGCCGTCTCGAATCGCCAGTTCTTGGCTGTGCGAGATACAGATGTAACGCATGTGGGGTTTATACATCGGCCCCCACTCAAAGCTAGGCATGAAGACGTTGACGAGTAGCGACTTCATGAATCCGGGTGGAATCGCTATCATTAAACGATTATAGATGGAGCCGTCATCGAACTCCTCCTCATTCATTATCGCCAGCAAATGGTCTGCGATGAAATCGATATGCCAGTTGTGGACATAGTCAGATCCGGGCTCTATGACGTGCCACGCCTGCCTGACAAACTCTGCGAAGCTTTCTTCGCACTCAGCTCTCGTGATGTCGATATAGCCTTGGCGTGCGTCTACACGCTTTCCAAATGCTTCAACTATTACCGGCTTCAGGCTCATCAAATATTGCTTCACTGTCCATTGGTATCATTATATAGCCGTCGTCGAGCATATTTTTAAGATACATCATTATTGCTTTCTCTACATCAACCTCAGACTTCGCGGCGGTTAATGCATCGTTGTGTGCCACGATGATTGTCTTCAACGCCATTCATGATCTCCTCAATAATATCGCGCTTGCGTTGTTCGACCTTATGCTTCTCGACAATGTATGGCGTGTATGCGTCATAGTCTCTTACAATGCCGGCGGCGCGCTCGCGCTCCTCGAGTCTTATGCGCTTCTCCAAAAAGTATAGGTCATCGATTAAAGCTTCGATGTGCTTCTCTGTCTGTGTCAATGCGTTGTCCCCTCGGTCCACATTGCCATACCGTTTGATGATGCGGCGTTAACAGTCTCTGTTACGATATTAGAAAAGTTCTCTAACGCCCGTGTCGCGTCGTCTGCTGATGCTAGATCATTGCATAAGATGTAAGATACAGTAGACGCCATAACTTGAAATGCGGCTTCTAAGCTTTGCATTTCATATAACATGCCGAGGACTTGAGAAACAGTTTCAGCGACCTCTCTCATTTCTTCATGTGAGAGCTCGACCTCTTTCATTTATCTGCAGTCTTTAAAGCCGACAGAAAGATGGTCTTGAGAACATCGCGCTGCTCAGGCTCAAGCTGGTCCGCATCAATCTTGTGTGCCGTCTCCGTTTTTATGGCTCCGCCATCGGCTCCTGTATGTTCAATCATTTGCTTTTCGCTATATCTCTTAGGAGCAAGACGAGCGGCGTGCCACTGCCACGCTGCAAGCTTTACGCGATCAGCGTTGGCTGTGTCATTTGTGGTTTTATCTGCCATATCTAAGATCTTCCACGCGACAAAATCACCGAGACCCTCGCGGGCGCGCGTTAAACGTGTCCATAATTCTGGGCGCTCATCCATCCACTTATAAACGGTAGACCTAGCTGGCATTGTCTCATCTAAGCAAATAGCGACAAGATCTTCGCCGTTGATCATGCGCTCACAAATTTTATCTATCACCTCTTCCGAATAGTTAGAAGGGCGACCAACTGGCTTTCCTGTTGGTTTAGTAGCCATCTCAATTACAATTCTTTGGTTGGACAACGGTGCAGTCAAAAACATATTTAACGGGAACGCTGCACCCAACAAGGAATGCAAAGCCAAACAGCGCGAAGCTGTAGATCGCCGCTAAAACTAAAAACCGCATCGTTTCCTGTTTCATTGTTTCAGACCGCAGCATGACATCCCCTTCAATATAGCACACTGCGGCCTGAATTTCACTCAGTCAAAGTCGCCTAGATCATCATCTAGTTCTTCAACTTTGAACGAAGCCATTGCTGCTTGGCCCAAGGGGGTGTTCGCCAACATCCCCAAAGCGTCCATATACACAGCCAAAAGAGCCTGCTCCTCAGCACGTTTCTTTGCATCCTGCTTACGCAGTGCAATGATTTTCTTAATAATCTTAGGATCAAACCCGCTCCCCTTTGCCTCGGAATATACCTCTTTGATATCCTCGGCAATGACGGCTTTCTCTTCCTCGAGCTTTTCGATTCGCTCGACAAGAGCCTTGATCTGATTGTTCGTCGTCATGACTTCCTCTTGGGAGATTGAGGCTACCTGCTGATACGAATCATCAATCTCAATGCTTGAACTGTTGCGGTAGCTGATACAATGTCGCCCATAATTATTTTTAAGTCAACTTCCACTTTTCTTTCATTTTTTGTATATGTTTCAATTGTTCGGCTCTCCTTTTTTGCTTACGGCTTCTTGTATTTTTCATATTCTCGGCTTGTGTAACATCCCTCAAATTAGCAATCCTGTTGTCATTTCTTATTCCGTTTATATGATCTATCACTCCTTCCGGGTCTTTCCCTGTTTCAAGCTTCCATATCAATCTATGGAATGCATACTGTTTACCATCGACATAAACATACATATATCCATCTGAATTTGAACAACCCACCTTTTTGTAAATAAATCCTGTTTCTGGATCATGAATAAAAATCTCATTTAATCTTTCAATATCTGGTAGTTTTTTCATGTCTGCCTCCTCAATGTTTTTATTTTAACCATAACCATACATGAAAAGCAATAACATGAAAAAATGTTTCATAAACCTGTTGACTAGTGCGAAAATCGCACTATACTCCTACTCATTGAACAACACACTTATGGAGATCGACATGACAAACTTTACCGCCGCCGAGAAAGCCGCTTCTGCCGACGCTTACGCAGCTCTTAAATACGAGCAAAAAGCAATCAACGACCGTGTTGACGCAGCCAAGGAAGACCTTGTTCTCAAGGCCGGCAATGACAAGGAGCTGATTGGTGACACCATCATCGTATCGCTCGTTGCTAAGGCTGGTCCTAAGACCTTCAACAAAGAAGCAGCTATTGCTCTTCTTAAAGAGCTCGGCGCTACTCCTGACCAGATTGCCAAGCTCGAAGGCGTTGGCAAGCCAACAACGGCAATCACCCTGAAGCCAAAGCTTGCTCTGGCCGTCTAATAACAGGGGCTCCGGCCCCTTCCCTTACCTTTATGGAGATTGACATGTATCGCTATAAAACGACCTCGTATTTCGACATGATGGGCCACGACTGGACCGTTACCATTGAATACGACAATGTAACCAAAGGCTGTCCAGCAACATACTGGGAACCAGCAGAACCACCCGGATACGACATAGGTCGGATTTGGTTATCACGAGATGAATATAAATATAGTGGCCCAGATTGGGAGCTAACTGGAGAGATGTATTGGCTTGTTTCAAATTTAGATAAAATACACGACGCTGTTATTTCAGATATAAACTATGGAGATTGATATGAAAATCATCACGCATCAATGCACCTACACCAACACTTGGTTTGCTTACGACGACAACTATGCCGACGAGTATACGCCCCACGGTGTTGGTGACAGCCGTCAGGAGGCGGTCGAGAACCTCAAAGAGGCGATGGAAATATATTTTGAGAAGCATGACATGTTGGCGGATTGGAATCTTTGGGTATCTGAAATCAACAGAATTGAAAGGTATTGATATGACACGCGCCTACGTCTTTGGCTCACTCGAGCCTTGCTATGAGCATAACCCAAAGCTGTGGAATGTTTTCTGCGCTTTGACAAACCGCCCGCTTGCGCAACCAAACTACAATTGGACAGAGCAGGATGTAATCAACTTCATTATCTCAAGGGCCAGTATCTATGACGCCGGAACATCTAAAGACAATCATGCAGAATCAAAACCTGTCCGTTATGGATTTGGTGACGATAGTGAACGGCTCAAAGAGACAAGTGATAGCGTGGAGGATGGGGGAATCTCCGGTGCCGCAGATACTATCTTTTCTTCTTCAGGCTCTTGAAGCTGGGATGATAACGCAAGACTGGCTTGTAGAAGTTTTACAAAAAGAACTAAGACAACAAACATAAAAAATGGGGGAGGCGATGAAACTCCCCCTTTGTCACGCAATGTGTGTGTTTCTTGTATTCGATGGCGACTCCTGAGTTTGTTTACGACACAAGATTACAGGGATGTTGGCAGACTTTATTATCCCTGCAATTCCTAAAAATCCGTTTCGTATCTCTCTCCAAGGTCCATCATTATTTCAAATGACCTAAGATTAGAGCTTAGATATTTAACTTTCTGACGTGCTTCTGCGCGCTCCTCTTCACTAAGGTCTGGCGCTTCCGCCTCAAACTCCGCGGCATTTAACTCGCGTGTGATTCTGTTTACAAGCCGTGCGATGCTGACTGCATTGTAGAGGTATGCGTCTTTGACTTTCATTTTAATCTCCATTTCTAAAGTATTCACCGTGATATTTTTTGGCTTCTCTAATATAAGCTGCGTGTGCATCATCTGGAGTATCATAAACTCCTAAATATTTATATTTTCCTTTTATTGTTATAAACGCCTCATATCTACAACCTTTATTTATTACTCTTACACCTTTCATTTTAAATTTATTTTTTGTTTTAGAATTTGCATTATTTTGTGAGTTATTTGCTTCTCTTAAATTGCAAATTCTATTATCAGATCTATTTCTATTTATGTGATCAATTAAATTTGCAGGCTCTACACCATAAAACATTTTCCATATTATCCTATGGGCGCGATAACTAATATTATCTATTCCTATATTGATGTATCCATAAGATTTTGCCCCTGCAATACTGCCAGCCGTAGCTGTGGGGCTTTTGTTTATTTTCCAATATAGAAATCCAGTCTCTAAATCGTAATTAAGAATTTGACGAAGATAAAAAGTATTTGGTAAATAGTTTTTAGCCATTGCCCATCGCCGTTGGGTTAGAGGTTAGAAAGCCCGGAGCTGTTAGCGCAGCGTCGGGCTTTTGTTTATAGCACAATCAAAATGGGATGTCTTTATCTCCATATTCCCAATCAAATGCAGAAACCCCATCAATCGGAGCAGAAGCATCAAATATTCCCTCTTCTGTTCCTACAGGAGTTTCTAATGGATTAGATACTCTTAATTTTGTTTTTGTTACTTCCGCCCCGGGGAAGTGTTTTTTAATTTCAGCAATCTCCGGAAAAGCGGAAATCATGTTTCCTATTTCTTCAAGGGTATAGATGTTTATCCGACGGCCCTCAGCCAAAACCCTATTGACCAACTGAGGTTCTTTAACAATTGTAGCCACCGTCCCATCTTTAAGCGTAACTTCCCATATCGCTGGGTCCAGCACCTGTGCACCTGATTCGGTTGCCGCCTTGTCGAGCGCATTCCAAGCCTTGACCATTCTTCTTGCTTCTCGCCTGACGTCTTCAAGGCTTCCGTCCCATCTTGCTTGGCTTGTTAAATACTTTTGTCTATCAAACTTTTCCCGCAACTCTGTAGACACTAATAAACGCAGCCTATCACGTCCCCATTTTATTTCCAAAGACACCTCAAGGGCGTCTGCCTCATCTAACTCCGCCCTGCCCGCAATATACGTGCCGGGGGTCTGCATCCACTCAGCGGGCTTGTATCCTGAAACAACGACGCCCCTGTCACTCGGGGGTGGCTTCCTCTTCGACCTCGGTTTTACCGCCATTTAAGTCTCCATCAATATCAATCGAATCTCTTGCTGCCATTGCAGCCACTATCGCATTTTTGAACGCCGTTTCTCCATCAATGCAGTCACAGTCGGGCAACCTTGGCGTATTCGTAAACGCATCAAGAGCAGCCTTAAATATTTTCTCAAAGTCATTTGCCTTCACGACGAAACCTTTTGTTGATCTCCATTTGGACGATCAATCCAACGACGAGCAAAAACACGACGGCAAATGCTATGCCCATCCCGATGAAATTGGCAACCGATTTTAATGCGCCGTTAATCATCTAACTGGTCCAGCAATAGCGAGAACACAAAAGCCACGAAGCCAGCTACCGTGACTGATACCAATATCGCCGTTATGTCGTCAGCCGTGAGGTTCATCGCATCATCTCAATCTCAATTCGCCGTGAAGATTACAACGTCGCCGTGGTCGAAGTCAACGCCCGTCGCTCGGCGCAGCAAGCGGCGCAGCACCAGCGCAGCCGCGCAGCGGAGCGGGGTGGGGATTATAAGGGGAGGGGGCAGGCTTCCGTAACAGCTTCCGTGAGTTTTAACAACAAAATCAACGCTCTTGTTACGGAAGCCTATACGGAAGCCTACGCTCCGGAAGCCTCGTGCTTCCGTAAACATATACATCATTGATTTTGCTCCACATTTTCACGGAAGCTACCTATTGGGCTTCCGGGAGGCTTCCGTAAAAAATGTGTGCCATTTCGGAACATTTCTGATATTTGCAGGCCTTTTAATTTTGTATCTTTATTTCTCGTCTTCACGCTCCACCACCCCCTTTCGACGAAATCCTGAGCAAACAGAATCGCGTGCTTGTCATCCTTGATTCGCCTTTTAAGGATCTTCGTAAGGGCCACCTTGATATGGCGCTCAGTGAATTTCTGATTGGTGGAGATGGACCAAGGCTCCTGCTTGTTCCAAGCATCATTGGCTGCATTTAAGATCTGGTCTCTTTCCTCTTCCGTCATTTTTACACCCGCAGCATAAACGAGGCCCGTCTCCTGCTTGCCGCCGAACCCAGCATCAGGAGCCTTCTTAGGGGCCTCAGTAATGGCCAGTGTAGACTTCAAAGGCTCGACCTCCACATCTTCCAGCCTGAACTCCATCTCCCACCCGTCGGGCGCAGACTTCATTTTAGCCGCCCTGATAATTCCTATGCTTTCTCCCTTATCTCGCTCCAAGACGACGCAAGTATCCGCCGAACCCTCCAACACCGTAGAGCCGCGCATATTGCCAGCGCCAGACCGACTGAGATGGTGGACGAGGCCAGTCGTCGTATTAAATGCGTGCTGGACCTCATTCTCTGATTTAACGAATAGGCTCATTTCCTTTTGATTGTTTTCGTCAGCTCCGGGAATCACACGAGACAGTGTATCAAAGACCACATAGACGGGTGGATCCTTCATGCGGCTGATGTTCCAGTCGATAGTCTTGAGGAGCCGCATCCTGTCCCCGTTCTCTAAAAGGTTCATAGCGTCAGGGATGACCAGATAACGCTCCTCGTCCACGTCCACGTCGTGATACATCTCATATGCTTTCATGCGCGTATAATGGTCGTGGAGGCCCTCTGTGGTGACGTAGACTATGGGGCCGTGGACATTGACCTTGCGCCCCAGAAACCTCTCCTGACCCGTCGCAATGGCGATGCAGGAGCCTATGGTATAGAAGCTCTTACCGCACCCCGGCCAACCCGTAATGTAGTTTGATCCATATCTCTGCAAGAGCCCCTCAATAATAAACTCTGCAGGTGGAAGGGCCTTAAGATCTGACTTTCTAAAGACGCGAAAAAGGCCTTCTGGTGGTTCCTGTGGTTGTGAAGGCTTTTCTCCATTAAACTCTTCAGGCTTAATTATCTTTGCGTATACAGGCTGGAAGGTCTCATGAGCTGGAGGTATCCAAGGCTTCTGCGCCTCCTCGGATATCTTTGTATCCCAGCCGCGCATTGTTGAGCGCCACTTCTGGTCGAACAATGTCTTGCCACGACCTTCGCGCTCAAGAAGGACATGCTTGGGTGTGCCGAGCTCTTTTAGTCTTGTCTCGACCTCATCAACATAACTGTTGAAGCAATGTATCTTTGCTTTTTCTTCTTCTTCTTTACTGACAAATGGACACTCTCTGTATAGGTCCAATACAGCCCTGAAGACAATTTTATACATGCGCTCTTCACGGCCATCTGTGATTTTTCCCCATTCATTTGTTGTAAATTCTGGTGTTGGAGTTTTTATTCGTTGTCCTGTTATTGCATCAACTGCAGATGTGCCGAGCATATCAATCTCGTCGCACATCCACTTTGGCATTTCTTCAATTTCAATTGTCCAAGGCTCTTTATCCTCGACCCATCCGTATGTTTTTCCTGATTCATGATTTGATGGAGGCAGCATTGCAAAGCCGCCGACACCTCTGATGTCAACGCCTAGTTCACTATTCTTGCAGGTGGGACAAGACCATCCTTCAGGCGAAAGGAAAAACATTTGGAAGCCGCCACCGCCTGTTCGCTGGGTGGGACATTCGGACATGACACCTGCGTTATGTTCAGCATGAACTCCATCCCACCAAATTTGGGCTCTGGGGTTTTTGTGGGTGTCGAGATCAACAACAACGATGCGCCGAGGATGCACGCCAGTAATGAGACCCATATTACTGCGAGCGGAATATCTCCCTGTCTTCCCATACCACTCATCAAACTGCTCCTGTGTTGAAAGCTCATGTGTAAATTGTTTCCAGTTTTCAAGATGAGGTCTTTTCCAGTTTTTTGTTTCCTTGTGCGTGTAAGCAGGAACAACCTGCATACCTATTGAGCGATAATATTTTGCGTAGTCTGCCGGCGAGGCAAACTCTTCATCAAATTCGGGTAACATGAGGGGCCTCAGTTATATCTATTGACGTGAGATTTAATAATTATTAAAAGTGAGGAGTTCGTAATTTAGACATGACGGACCTCCACAACTTAACGCCGCGACTCACACCCGCGGCGTTTTTTTATTTGTAGCTAACCTCGTTGTTGCAAATATCACAAAATGGTCCTGTTTCTATTGTTTCGTAACCCTTTAAATAAATTTCTTCGTAAACAGGCTCAATTGTTTTTTTGATATGAAAACCATTTGGTAATTCCCACCAATCCTTTCCTTTTCCCCAATATGCGTTTCCACCTTCGTCTTCATGTAAAATAGCATCACCAGAAGTTTTACACTGATGGCAAAAAATTTTTTGATCCCACTTCATATCAATTCTCCTTCACATCAAATTGAGACTTATATCCATATATTGCGATAAGAGCTGCTTCCGCTCTACCATCATCTTTGCGGCGTTTGAATTTATCGCTTTCTGGCCACATCATACGCGCCATCTCCAGTGATTGGTTTTTGTCTTTGCTTAACTCTAATGCGCGTTTCCATTTTTGTGGACTTACAAGTATAGTCGGGACTGAGCACGCTGCCACTACTCCTCTAACCACGCCGTATGAGCACCCAAAATTAAATGAGCTGGTTACTCCTTGGCCACTGAAAGAGTGAACCGCCTCGATGAAAGCAACGTCGGGATTATACTGGCGAATGATTTTAGCAATTTCATACCCATCGACTGTTTTCCCGTCTATTGGCATGTCATGTATTCCCACCAGCATTGGGTGTGATGGAAAATAAAAAGAAAGAGCGCCTGTGATTCCGGGGTCAACGCCCATTACACATTTATAGGTCATGCTGCTTTAACCACATACGCCTTGCGTTGATCTGCAATCCATCCTTCGTCGGCGTTAACGAATACGGGTTGTATAAATATCTTCTTTATTTCTTTGTTGCCTACACCGTAATGCTGGGTGCGTATATGGCCGCGGCGGAGATGTGGCTTTGGAGAAGAATGAGAGCCACCCTTACTTTCGTAATTTTCTGTTATTTTCCCAATATTAATTGTCGTAATATATCTATATTTTTTAGGTTTTTTTCTACTATTTATACCGGGTTGTTTAAATTCTACTGTGCTTTTTTTTATGTTTTTTGTAGCAAGAATTACAAGCAACGTATAATAAAATCTTTGTGAAATATTTAATTGACCCTTTACATATTTATCGCAATTGGTGTCTCTTAACACCCCATAATAATTCCTTTTTAAATAATAATCATCCTCAAAAGTATTGAAAGTGTAATTATTTTTTTTATCTACTTCCGAGCCAACAAGGATTTCACACTTGTCAGTATCCATATCTTGAAAAGAAAATCTAAAACAAAATGTTACGTCATCTAACGAGGATAAACCATTTATTTCTAATTTTTCTTTCGAGGGTTCTGTGCCATACATCCACGCCGACAGTTTATTGACATTGCCCGTTATTCTAAGATCAAATTTTTTTACTGGAGGTTTAAGCAATCCTACCTCTACCATTTGGTCAACGGTTTCCATTACATCTTGAAAATCAATAGCGTTCCATATTTCATTAGGCAAAATAAAAAGCTGTCTATCGTGCTCAATCATCTCAATCTCCATAAGTTTCCGCAGCGCGGTATATAGACGCTAACCCCAAACCTAAATTTTTGTCAATGTTCATTTTTTAGTTGACCAGACCAACGACTTCTATATGTTGTGATGACGAATCGATATTGATCTACACATAGAGGTCTTGTGAAAAACAATCCTTTCTCTGCTCACGGTATTGAACATTTATCTCCGTCGACCTGTAACCTTTTTACGGGGTCTCCGGCAATGTTTGTCTTGGACAAGTGCCTGAAGCGCAAGGGCCCGGTGGGTTGCGCCGCATATCGAGGGAGTGCGACCGAGAAGGGTATTGAGCACGGGCTCGTAACCGGCGCACCCGTGGAAGAATGCATTAAGGTTGCTGAAGAAGAATTTTGGCGTCTGTCTGCCCTATCCGGCGACCCGTCCCGTGAGAAGGAGCGAGACGCCGTGCCAGAGATGGTTAAGATTGGGTATAAGGAGCTCATGCCTTATGGAAAGCCAACAAGCTATCAGGGAGCTATAGAGCATTGGTTTGAGGGTATTGCGGTGCCCTTCATTGGCTACTATGACTTCGAGTGGTCCAACCATAAGATACTAATAGATCTAAAGACGACACATGCGCTCCCTTCTAAGATCAGCACAAACCACGCGAGACAGGTTGCTTTGTATACTGCTGCCCGTGGCAATGAGAATGACCCAAGACTTACTTATGTCACGACGAAGAAGTGTGCGACTTATCGGCTTGAAAATGTATCTGAACATGTCAAGAGTTTGGAGCGAATCGGTCTTGCGATCCAACGGTTTCTATCGATAAGCGAAGACCCTATGGAGCTGGCGCAACACGTCATCCCAGAGGTCGATCACTTTTATTTTAAAGACGCAATGGTGCGTCAGTCAGTGTTTGAAGTTTGGGGAATCTAGTCATGAGCAGCGCAATTCCAGCATGTCAGTTTGGTTATCTCTCTCTACGCGAGATAATGGATAATAGAGACGTTCTTATCAAAGCAAATAAAATTAATGCAATATGTGAGCCTCTTGACGGGATGCCGGAGGAAGTTGGTTGTGTAGTATATACGAGTATTGATGAGGTGTTTTACTTCAGTGAAACAATAGATCAGGTTTTACAAAAGTTAGAAAGCATTCATCCGTCTTTGCGCTAAATGTAGGAAGGGATTCCCCATAATGGGGAGAGGTAAGTGCTAGACCAGATTAGCACATCAAGGAGTAGTAATATGTCTTTCAATGGCTTTTTTGATAATACTGGTGAAGGTATAACCTTTTTGCCAATCGTTAAATATGATGCGCGCTCAGGCCGTATCACGAGACGTGACCGTGAAAACGGTGAAAGCAATGACGTCGATATTACGCGTAGCTTCAAAGCTATTATGGATTTCGAGAATGTTGAGATTGGCTGGTCTGATTTCACTAACGGTCCTCCTGATTTCCGTCTCGTTCGCTTCGCTGACGGCGGCTCCATACCAAAGCCATCAGAGGGGAACTTCAAACGCTGTGTGCGCTTTGTTGTTAAACTTTCCAAGGAGTGCGGCGGGGACGTTCGCGAGTTCGCCTCAAACGCAGGTGCCTGCCTCGACGGCATCAAGAAGCTCAAGGACGAATACGATGCGGGCGTTAAGTCTAATCCCGGCAAACTGCCAGTAGTATCACTCACTGATACAATTGCTAAGACTTCAAGCGGAGGGGCTTTGAAGACAACGAACTACGTTCCTGTATTCGAGATTACGGGCTGGGTAAAGCGTCCCGATGATCTGGTATATCAGTCACGTAGTTCGTCTGCCCCTTCTGCGGCACCTTCAGCGCCACCTGCAACGGGATCTACTAAGGTATCTGCTCCAGCCGGTGGAGATGATGATTTTGGTTGATAATTAGATGGGCGCTTAAGCCCTCTAATACGGGGTGTGGTGTTACCTGCAAAGCCGCACCACACCTCGATTACACAAGGAACGGACATGAGGTTTTTAGTAACGATGAATATGCCAAGCTTTAATGGCAATCTTGTTCATCAAGTAAATGTAGAACATCCATCAAATAGTTTAGAAGAGTTTGTCGATACTTTAACGACAAATGACTTCGTTGTTGTTGAGGAGTTCTACAGAGAATCTCAAACTGGAACTGAAGTAAGCCGCGGGTTGCTTGCTTTAAACTATCGCTTTGTTGGTAAAATTAAAGTGATGAACGGTGAATCTTATCTAGCAAACAGAGGAAATAGATAATGAAATATACAGAGATATTGACATCATCTGCTGCTGCAATTTCAGATCGTAGCAATAAATACGGAACGCCAGACGAGTGCTTCAAGGCTATTGCCGAGATTACCGGCGCTCTTCTTGGTCGTGAAGTGACAGAGTATGAAGTCGCTGCATTCCAGCTCGGGACAAAGCTTGGCCGTCATCGTATGAATAAAGACTATTCAGACAACTATGTTGATGGCGCAAGCTACATAGGATTTTTGGGTCACTTTGCTATGAAAGAACAAAAGAGCGAAGGCCCATCATTCACTATACCGTCGTCAAATATTGAGTCTCTACGCTCAAAGAGAAAAACATTTACACCTCCTACAGGGACAGTAAATCTAGACGCTCTTGAAGATGAGATCATCTCGTCATTGTAATTAATAATTGGTGTGGGACATGTCTAAAGAAAAGTTTTACAAATATGTCCCGCACCATCAACAGAAGCTATGGGAAGAACTAGGTTGGACTTTCCATTGCGACTTGGGACCACCTCACGCCGCATATAGCAGTCTTTATATTTGGGCTGGCAATGGAGATCCTGTTACTCCTAATGTAGAAATCAAAATAGTGAAGGAAAAAACAAATGAACAATGATCCAGATTATCAAACAGGCGTAACAGACGAGCGCGCTCGTTGCGTTGTTATTTGCGAGTTTTGGAAACGCCCGTCTTACATTGCCACGCATTACGGGCCAATTGACGCCGTTGGTATGGCTGTGTTGCAGAAGGTAGTGGCAGGCATAGAGGCCGACATACGCAGCGGCAATCAGCCTAACGGCTAATAATTTATTTTTATTGATATGGAGATAAGCATGAGGTCGGCTGGAATATACGCCGTTGCGGCTCAACGATATGGGTCTAAGGATGGTTTGGACGACTTCCCAACTCCTCCTTGGGCAACACGCGCATTGATTGAATATGTGATCGGAAAAGATCGCGTAAGAGATCAAAACGTATGGGAACCAGCCGCCAATCGCGGGTTTATGGCTAGGCCATTGCAGGAGTATTTTAAGACCGTCGCTGAATCTGACATCCACGATTACACGGGCGAAGGAAACGTCTGCGACTTTCTTAATTCGAATAATATGGATGGAATATTTAACTGGGTAATAACAAACCCGCCCTTTAATAAGGCGCAGCAGTTCATAGAGAAGGCCCAGACAATAGCAACAGACGGCGTGGCTATGCTTGTCAGGACGTCGTTCTTAGAGGGCTGCATGAGATACAATACTTTGTATATGCACAACCCTCCAGACATTGTTGCGCAGTTTGCTGGACGTGTTCCTATGGTTAAGGGCCGTATGGATAAGCACGCCTCAACAGCCACCAGCTATGCGTGGCTTGTTTGGTATATCGACAATTTGCACGACCTAGAAAAGGTAACTGTATTGAGATGGATACCGCCATGCCGCAAGGAGCTTGAGAGACATGAAGATTATGCATGACACACAGTCTCGCAGGTTTAAAGATCCTGCTGATTTGACTGATTACGAAAAGACCCTTCTGGATTTAAGAAGGCAGGGGCTTAGTCATAAGAAAATAGCTCAGAATTATAACGCAAGTGAAAATACAATCTCAAATAAGTTCACTGTAATTAATCAAAAGTTGAGACTTTTGGAGATGGAAAAATGACGATCTTTGTTCCTGCTTATTGGCCGCTATTCAAGACGCATGAGCTACGTCGTTTTGATTATACAGCTCCTAACGCACCCAACTTCACATCCGTCTTTTCATACGACGTCGGCTCAGATTCGATGTTGTATAACAACTATGACGCCAATCTTACTTGGTTAAATCGTTGGTATTACCAATACCGCACTGGGTTTGGAATTGCGGAATACAGAGATGATTATCCCGGTGGGAAGAAAGTTGTAATGTCGCCCCCTATTGGATGGGGAGAGTTTACAGAAATTGGCGGCACTTATGAGAACAAGCCAAAGTTTGATTTTTTTAAATGCTCGCCGCCGGCAATGGGCTCAGGAGAGCAGATTGTTGCATTTGAAGATCGACTAGCTGTTATGGGAATAAATGGCGTCTACTACAACGACGTCATTATATTTAGTTACCTGCAGTCGTGGGGAGGCAAGCCCGCTATTGGAGCCCGCTACTGGATGGCGCTTGGAATAGGCCCTGTTGCAACTCAATTCCTTACGCAAGATGCCAATGATCCAACAAAGGTAACGGAATCTGTTCGCTGGGATGCGCACGTCACCAGAGTTAATGCGTGATGGCACGCCCGTTTTATGAGAGCTCTGATGACCGTATTCGCGAGCTTTCGGCAATAAATCGTCTGCTTAGTGGGACAGAGAAGACAGTAAGAAAGCTACCAATAAGATACGGCGTAGACTTCGCCATTATAAAAGATGGAGAGATAACGGCGTGGGTAGAGGTTAAGTGTAGATTTAATGAGAGCGACAAATACCCAACATTAATGATTAGTGCCGCCAAGATATGGCAGGGAGTTTATACATCTATCAACACTGGCAAGCCTTTCTTTGTTGTTGCGGAATGGACAGACAAAATAGGATTTACAAAAATAGAGACAGTAGAAGGATTAAGTCTCGGCTTTGGCGGAAGGACAGATAGGAATGATGCTCAGGACGTAGAGCCTGTTTATTTTATTCCCATCAAAATATTCACGATGAAGGAGATTAAAAATGAAAATTGACGCAATATTATGCATTGGAATTTTATCTATGTGGGCCTTGGCTGTTATGTCTGCAAATGCATCAGTCGTGGAATCCAAGTCTTTAATTGTTTCTTATGAGACAAGACAATGAGCAAAGACGACACATCAAAAGATCCGACGAAAGTTGAATACTCTGAAGAGGAGCAAAAAGATCCAATTGTTGGTCTGGCTAAAGAGATAAAGAAGCTGCGAAAAAAGATTAAGAAATTACGCAACGCCGTAAGGGGTGTGAAATGAATGACTATTTAGATCTTATTAAACGACTGCGTGAAGATGAAGTTATCATCAATGGGCCAAACGATCACATCAACGGCAGGACTGAAGTTAGAAAACCTACGGCAACGGAACTTGAAGCCGCAGAAGTTATTGAAGAACAGGAAAATTTAATAAAAGCACAAGATAAAGTAATCGAAGATTGTGATGCAAGAATTGCTGAGTTAGAGAAAGCGTTGGATGATCTTATCAAGGCAAAAGAAAAATGGATGTTTACTCAGCGTTTATTATCTCAGGAGCCATTAAAAGATGTCTGATTATGGAGACCTTGTTGAAAGATTGCGTGGCAACCCTGTCAGGTGGAGCGACAGCAAAGAAGCCGCCGACGCATTAGAGGCGCAAGCAAAATGCATTGCTGAACTAGAACATCAAATGAAATTTGAGTGTGACACTTTTCTATGGAAACGCAAACAAATGTCGAGACGTATTGCGTTCTTAGAGGGATGGATGGAGAAATTGTTTAAATACGGCAGTT
>Ga0208253_1000196_pt1 | contig 27281 bp, 18 predicted proteins | sample CryBogCBE10Oct08_FD_184573 | JGI IMG/M metagenome (GOLD analysis project Ga0208253, IMG submission 184573) | Freshwater microbial communities from Crystal Bog, Wisconsin, USA - CBE10Oct08 (SPAdes) | ecosystem: Environmental > Aquatic > Freshwater > Lake | place: Crystal Bog, Wisconsin, USA...
GTAAAAAAGTTGCTGTAAACACAAAGTATACAGGTCAACAAACTGGTCCAGATTTTGGCGGTAATGCAGTTAAGACTAGCACAAAAGCTGAAAATCAAGACGGTACAAGCCCAACTAAAGCCAACAATGAATACACAAAAGGCCAAGGCGAAACCCCAGAAGCTAAACAAAACGTAAACGTTCCTGGTGGTACAGCTGGCAAAACAGCATTCAAGCACAAAGAAGGTGAGTACAGCACTGAACATGGTAAAGAAGGCAAGTTAGCTGGCGCCGACGGTAGCCGTCCAATCAATGCCAAGAGTGTTCAGAAGCAAAACACTGGTAAGAAGTAATTAATAGATTAGGGAACATAAAATGGCTTTGTACCTAAAAGAGAACTTGACGTTCGACCGGGCAGGGATTGTAGTTGAATCTACAGACTCTGCCGACGGGAAGGGTAAAGATCTCTATATGAAAGGGATATTCATTGAAGGAGGCGTTAAAAACGCTAACGAACGTGTATATCCCGTTCACGAAATTCAAAAAGCTGTCTCTACTATTAATGACCAAATCAAAGGTGGCTATTCCGTTTTAGGCGAAGTAGATCATCCAGATGACTTAAAGATTAACTTAGACCGTGTTAGCCATATGATCACAGATATGTGGATGGATGGCCCATGCGGACATGGAAAATTAAAAGTGTTACCAACTCCAATGGGTAAACTAGTTGAAGCTATGATTACATCAGGCGTAAAACTAGGCGTTAGCTCACGTGGATCTGGTAATGTTAACGAAGGAAGTGGACACGTTAGTGATTTTGAAATCATTACCGTTGACATTGTAGCCCAACCAAGCGCACCTCATGCCTATCCTAAAGCAATTTATGAAGGTCTAATGAATTGGCGTGGTGGCGAAAAAGTATTTGGCCTGGCACGTGAAGCCAGTCAAGATCAAAAAGTACAGAAGTACCTGCAAGAATCCATCAAAGGGTTCATCAAAGAATTAAAACTATAGGAGAAATATCCAATGTTAGATGCTATCAAACCATTGTTGGATAACGGAATTATTAACGAAGAAACTCGTACAGCGATTTCTGAAGCTTGGGAAGCTCGTCTTTCTGAAGCTAAAGAGCAAGTACGTGCTGAACTACGTGAAGAATTTGCACAACGTTATTCCCACGATAAAGCAGTAATGGTTGAAGCTCTGGACAAAATGGTTACCGAGTCTCTCACTGCAGAACTACAAGAGTTTGCAGACGAAAAAAAACAATTAGCTGAAGACCGTGTTAAGTTTAAGACACACATGGTTGAAAGCGCAGGTAAGTTCAACGACTTCATGGTTGCAAAACTAAGTGAAGAAATTCGTGAACTACGTGCTGATCGTAAAACATACGAATCAGCGATTGCTAAACTAGAACAGTTTACAATCCGTGCGCTAGCAGAAGAAATTAAAGAATTTGAACAAGACAAACAAGCCGTAGTGGAAACTAAGGTTCGTTTAGTTGCTGAAGGTAAAGCTAAATTAGCTGAACTACAAGCTCAATTCGTTAAACAGTCTGCTGAAGCTGTTAAAGAGGCTGTTACCAGTTCGTTAGAGTCAGAACTGACTCAACTAAAAGAAGATATCCAAATTGCTCGCGAGAACATGTTTGGTCGTCGTCTATTTGAAGCATTCGCAAGCGAATTTGCTGGCACTCACCTAAATGAGAACAAGCAGATCCGTCAGTTACAATCACAAGTTGAATTAGTAACTGCTAAATTGTCTGAAGCAGTATCAGCAATTGAAGAGAAGAAAGCTCTAGTTGAGAGTAAAGAAACAGAAATTAAAATTATCAAGGAATCAGCAGAGCGCAAGGAAAAACTTGCAGAAATGTTGAAACCATTGAACAAAGAGAAGTCAGCAATCATGCGTGACCTTCTTGAAAGTGTGCAGACTGATCGTCTTCAGACAGCATACGAAAAGTATCTACCAGCAGTTCTAAACAACTCACCTGTTGCTAAGACAGCCGTTAAGGTTGCTTTAACAGAGAGTCGTGTAGAAGTTACTGGTGATAAAACTGCTAAAACTGCCGTTGAACCTTCTAAAACAGAGTCTTATGACAATGTTATTGAAATTAAACGTTTAGCAGGGCTTAATTAAACCCTAAAAGGAAAAAGGAAATATCATGACACAAGCATTATTAGAAAGCCGTTGGGGCGAAACCAAAGAAGCCCTGTTAGAAGGCTTACAAGGTTCTAAGCGCACCACAATGGGTGTTATCTTAGAAAACACTCGTAAAATGTTGGCAGAAAACGCAACAGCAGGTTCAACACAAGCAGGTAACGTAGCTACACTAAACCGTGTAATTCTACCAGTTATCCGTCGTGTTATGCCTACAGTTATCGCTAACGAAATCGTTGGTGTACAACCAATGACAGGCCCAGTTGCTCAGATTCATACACTACGTGTACGTTACGCTGATCCAGTAACTGATTCTTCAGGCTATGCAACTAACGTTGCCGCTGGCGATGAAGCATTGAGCCCATTCAAGATTGCAACAGCATACTCTGGTAGCAATGCTACTGGTCAAGCTACTTCAACAGCCGCACTTGAAGGCGTTGCAGGTAACCGTATCAACGTTCAAATCTTGAAACAAGTTGTTGAAGCTAAAACACGTAAGTTATCAGCTCGTTGGACATTTGAAGCCGCTCAAGACGCACAGTCTATGCACGGTTTGGATGTTGAAGCTGAAATTATGGCAGCTTTGGCACAAGAAATCACAGTTGAAATTGACCAAGAGATCCTAGGTTCTCTACGTGCATTAGCGGCTACTGATTACACATATGATCAGTCAGCAGTTTCAGGTACAGCTACATTCGTTGGTGACGAGCATGCCGCATTGGCAGTTCTAATCAACCGTACAGCTAACTTGATCGCTCAACGTACACGTCGTGGTGCTGGTAACTGGGCAGTTGTTTCCCCAGCTTCTTTAACAGTACTACAATCTGCTACAACTAGCGCATTTGCTCGTACAACAGAAGGTACTTTCGAAGCTCCTACAAATACTAAATTTGTTGGTACTTTGAACGGTGCAATGAAGATTTATGTTGACGGTTATGCAAACGACAGCCAAGCAGTTCTAGTTGGTTATAAAGGTTCTAGCGAGGCAGATGCTGCCGCGTTCTATTGCCCATATATCCCATTGATGAGCTCTGGTGTTGTTCTAGATCCAAGCACATTCGAACCAGTAGTTTCATTTATGACACGTTATGGTTATGTAGAGTTGACAAACACAGCGTCATCTCTAGGTAACGCTGGCGACTACGTTGGTGAGATCGCTGTATCTAACCTATCTTTCCAGTAATATCGGAATACCAACCCAGGGATGGGAAGGAACAAAAAGGCTCTTCGGAGCCTTTTTTGTTGGCGGTACAATCTAGTGTATAAATATTTTTGTAGCAACAGCTACAGCTCGTGTTTAACACACATACACACAAAGGAGAAAAATATGAGCAAAACACCTTACGAGATCCGTCTCGAACTTCTCAAAATGGCCAACGAAATCCTCGTGACGCCAATACACCAAAAACGAGTAGCACTCAATGACGAATACCATTCCAAGTTGAATGACGCTAACCGTGGTACGCTACCCTACCCAACCATGCCTGATTTCCCATCTACCACAGATGTTATCAGCAAGGCCGAAGAACTTAAAAAGTTTGTAGACCAAGCGTAAAACTAAAGCCCCGCAAGGGGCTTTTTGCTAAGTACAGTATGAAACCTCTACTAGTCAGCTTTGGTGATAGCTGGACATTTGGATCAGAATTAGATAGACCACAGGAGCAGTCCTGGATAGTGCGTCTTGCTGACTTGACAGGATACGGACATGTTAACATGGGTGTGCCGGCTAGCAGTATTGGACACCTAACAGTTCAATTATTTGATTTTGTAAATCGCACTTACTACAACGGTTACAAGAAAATATTTTTAGTGGGACTTTCTGGATTTACTAGATATCTAACCTACAGCAATCAACACAAAGAATTTATTAATATAACTCCTGAAGCAAACTACAGAACTAACACAGTAAATAAAAATGGTCGTCCACCGGATGTATTACACGACCTAAACATATTATCGTCTGAATGGTACAAGCGTGTACAGGATCCTGCATACGATACATTCTTGGCAGTACAGACTGTAAATCTTTTTCAAAATTATTGTCGTGCAAACAATATTGACTGTTATGTATTCAGTTACTTTGATGAATTTAATTTTCACGGATATGAAAACATTTTAGACTTAACTAAAATACATCCAGAAACCATAACTAAGTCATTGACAGGACAAGAATATACAAACGGCGTTATGGATCACCCTTGCTTTGCAGGAAAACTATTCCACCCTAACGAATACGGGCATGAACAAATAGCAAAATTACTTTATGATAACTACATTTCAAGGCTATGAAGGTGATGACCTTGCTTACCATATTGGTTTGCTAGGTAGAGACCTACGGAAAATTAAATCTGATGTATTGTTTATTCCCTTAAACAATCACTACGGCCTACACTCTGATACTTTTGTTGAAGAAACAGTTGAGCGCAGTCAATCTGCACGTGCTGTTATTTTTTATGACTTAGTTAATGCTGGCGATTGGGAACAGTTGAGATTTGCTAGTTTCATTAAACAGTTTCCTCACACAAACAAACATTACCTAACAGTTAATCAAAGTGGATTTCAGTTGCGTGATGTTAATACGATTCCTTGGGACTTTATGTGGAATCGTTTCAAGGCCTACTATACAGAACCTATACCTGACAATTTGTATTTGCATCATTGGGCTGGGCCTAATGCCTACATATTGCCTGACTTGACTGTTGGCAGTCACAGTAAAAAATTTATGAGCCTGTGTGGAAGAGAATATGGTTACCGTACTCACCTGTATGAAGTAGTACAACAGTATGACGGTTACATCAGTAATAGAAGCAAAGGACGTTATCTTGAAGGTGAGGAAGTTATAGGAGCATTTAGACCTGTACCAAATAGTTTTTATCAGGACAGTTGCTTGAGTGTATATGTTGAAAGTAATTGTATAAGGCCAGAGCTTATACATATTACAGAAAAAACTTTTGACCCTTTGGTTAAAGGTCATTTTATATTGCCATACAGCAATCCAGGAACTGTTCGTCGAATACAAGATTTAGGATTTAGATTGCCAAACTTTATAGACTACACTTACGATCAAGAGCAGGATCCACAATTACGATTTGAGCGAGTGGTTAAAGAATTTGAACGGTTAGTTAATTTAGATCTACAGCAGTTACATTCACAACACACAGCCCTATTCAAACATAATCAAACCTGTATACATACCATTCCTTATGATGATAGGGTATTAAGGATTTTTGATGTATAAGTTTTATACCGAGCTTGATTTTAACTCAAGCATAGATAACCGGCATAAAGACTGGTCGCCTGACAATCCCTACTCCTACAGGTGTTGGTATACAGAAGATATTGCAGGAAAAGACACACTTTTGCTTACTGTAGGCGACTCATGGACCTGGGGTGATCACCTGGGATCAATTGACTGGGACAAGTCAAGTGATGACCCTGTACGTTTGACTCAAATTTTTGGCAGACTGCTAGCTGATCGGTTAGATGCTGATTGGGTTAACTTAGCACGACCTGGTTGTAGTAATTATTGGATGCTAGAACAGTTAATGGATATACAACCGCATTTAGCCAACAACCAATATAAGAGAGTTGTAGCAGTTGTTACCCTAACTGAAGATCTAAGAGAAGCAACCTATACACGCAGACTTGATGTTGCTAGACCATATAAAGATTTTTGGGATCGTAGCAAATCAATCGAAGGATTCCTAATTCAAGTTGAGGATTTTTTATTTTATAACTTAAAAAGATATTTTGATCAACTACCCAATGTTGATGTATATGTTGGTAGAGCATTTACTGATACGTGGCCTCAACACAAACAAGAATTTCTATTAGAAAAAACTTGGTGTGATGTAATACAAGATCATGTACAGTTCTCTGACTATCAAAGACCTGTTCCGTTCATTGGACAAATGTCAATTGATCCCTTACGTGATAAGTTTATAACTACCGCAGAACAAAAAGAAGAGTTTCTTGAAATAATGAATCGTGTTGATAGTCGGTGGCGTTTTCTTGGTGCCAGTGAATATAATCTTAAAGGTAGTACATATCATCCTAATCCTGCTGGACACAAACTTTGGGCAGACTATGTTTTTTCACAATTACGATAAATATATTTGTTCACTCAACAAGAGTAACTCTCGGAGCACCACTCCGGGTAGCCTAGAACGCTATATTAAGGAGAAATAAAATGGCAAACAAACTAAAAATCACAAAAACAAATAATGGCGTAACAACAGACAAGTATGTTAGCCCAACTATCGTTGATGGCGCACACATTGGTGGTACAGGCGGTTTAACAAGTCAAGCTGGTTATCAAATTCAGCCACAAGTTTATGTTACTGGTGGTAGCTCATTACCTGGTTCTATTGTACGTCAAAAAGGCGCACACAAGTTTCAAGTAACTGATGGTACTTTAACTGGTAAATGTACTTTAACTAACAGTCCTAATTTGGCTGCTGGTCAAATGAATATTTTAATCAATTTATCTACAATCCCATCTGCTAACGTTGCTGCCGCTAACGTTGCTGGTGGTGCTACAAGTACATACGTAACTTGGGGTACTACATCAACTGGTCCAATTGCAACACCACGTGTTAGTGACTACATCATTGGTTTTACTGGCACAGCCGGCGTTGCTCAAGTTACTGCTGTTAATACTTCAAGTAACGTAACTATTGCTGTTTCTGGTAACGTTGCCGCACAAACTGCAAACATTACTGATAGTACATACGCTAACCGTATTACTAACAAGTTTGTGTACGACTTCAATGGTAACAAATTACGTTATCGTTTAGCTACACCAGATGCAACATTTGTTCAGGTACAAAGTGCTTAATTAATTTAAGCATGATAAAAACCCGCTCCGGCGGGTTTTTTATTGATTTCAGCAAAGATCTGCCAAGCATAAATACACTATAAACAGGATACCTAAATGAGTGTTACTAAAAGAATCAACGGCGATTATACTATTATTAATAGAGACCCGACGCTGGGCACACAGTCAAATGTAACCATTTCTACTAATAATTTCTATGTTGATGGAAATTTAATTGTTGGTGGTAATTCAACCCAAGTTACACGTACCAATGCTGTTATTGAAAATAACTATATTGTACTGAACCAAGGTGATCCTGGCCCAGGTGTAACACTAGGTACTAGCGGTATTGAAATCAATCGCGGAAATACTCCTGGATATGCTAACGTAGCTATTCGTTGGAACGAAGTAGCCGCACAATGGCAATTAACCAATGATGGTGTAACTTTTACACAAATATCATCGGGTGCTGGTACAGCACTTGCTAACGTAGTAAGCGATCCAATCCCAACATTAGGTGGTAACCTAAATTTAAGCAATCACACAATTTATAATGCACCGGCTGGTAACGTAAGCATTAGTATTTCTACTCCGGCCGCAGGCGGCACAGGTTTATATAGCACAACTACTTCGTTGGGCACACACGAATTAATATTAAAGCGTTTGTCTTTAATTTATAACAATCTTCTCTAGGAATAAAAAATGAGCATACAGAATACATTATTATCAACTACGGCAGCCAATATTATTGTTGGCAGTGGTGGATTAGGAACAGCAACTACTACAATTTATATGTGTAATCGTGGTGGAACAGCTACTACATTTAATCTGTACGCTGTGCCTGCTGGCTTTACTGCTAATGCTAACAACATTGTTTATAGTAACAAGTTGGTAGCATCAAACGATACTTACATCATGGATGTAGAAAAATTATTCTTAGGACCAAACGACGCACTAGTAGCCAACGCCAACGTAGCAAATTCAATCGTAGCAACAGTTAGCACTATAGGTATCTAATAATGGGACGTTATCTTAAAAACACTCAATTGGTAGGCGGCGCTTACGCTGTGCAAATACCTGTGGGCACTGGCGGCATTGCACCAGACTCACCGGTTGCTGGCCAAATGCGATTTAATCAAGACAATAGTAAGATTGAATTTTACTATAACAGTAGTTGGAACCAAGTTGCAAAAATTGGTAGCGCACAATTATTGATAGACACGTTTACTGGCGATGGTTCAACATCGGCCTTTACACCAATGGCACAAAGTGAAACAGACCCAACAGCAGTAGCAGTATTCATTGGCGGAGTTTATCAAATTCCTACAACACACTATACAGTATCAGGATCTACTATTACATTCCAAACACCACCGCCGCTTTATACTGGATCAAGTCCAACTACAATTACTGTTATTCACAATATTAACAGCACTAAAACAATCGGAGACTAACCAATGGCAATTGGTAAAATTTCCGGGACAATGCTACAGACAAACCTGGAACGTCAGGGAGTCGACCTAGCGGTAGATGCAAACGTAGCATACTTTGATGTTACCAATCGTCGCGTTGGTGTTAATAGAACAGCACCAGGATATACATTAGACGTCAATGGCAATGCTCGCATCGCTAACCTATTAATTCTTGGAAATACAATTTCCAGTAACACTGGTGTTATTAACCTTGGGTCAACAAGTAACATTACCATTTCAGGTGGCACACCTTATAACGTATTAATAACAGATGGTAGTGGAAATATCAGTTTTAGTACTATCAGTAACGTAATTACATCCAGCGGAGCTTTTGCCAACACCATCAATCTTGGCGCAAATACCGCGGCAGCCTTTATCAGTAATGCAGTAACATTGACTAGTTCAACTAGCGTAACTAATGCAATCGCAGAATTAAATTATGTATTAGGTAAACTGGTTCCTCCTAGTCCTCCTGCATTTCCAAACAACACTACAATATCAATTACCACTGGCACCACAGCTGGTTACATGACTAACTTTACACAAACTGATAATTCAGGGTGGGGCAATTTAAGTGTCAGTGCTGGTACATTGGTTAACGCAGTACGTTCAGCAACATTTACAACATCGGCAGTTACAAGCGTAGGTCCTGGCACCACTGGTGTAGTTACAGCCTATGTTAATAACGTACCAAATGGTAACGTGACCTTAACTGGATCTAACAGCAACACAACCAATGGTAACTTGTATGTTTATAACGTTCAAGATTATCACAATGTGGTATCTAGCGTAACAGCCGGCTTCTGGTCAGTATTTTCAACTTATGCTACTGCCACTAGCGGAGTACCCCCAGGATGGAACCGTGTTCGTATATACGACAGCGGAACAGGGACTGCTACTAACGATGCTTATTGGTATTATGATTCTAGTACACCAGGAACTCCAACATTTGCTAACACTAGCATTTCTTTAGTAAGTAATTCAGTAATCTATTCAAGTACTATTCCGCATTTTACCAACAGTACAACTTTTAGAATTAAAGGCAACTTGACAAATTTAAGTGGAGACCTATACAGTTCGTCTCCGTTTACTACTAGTGCAGGCGGAGCATTTGCAACACCAACAGTACCGGGTTATACAAGTTTTGTTCCTGCACTGACAACTCCATTAAGTCGCAACTATCTAACCAGCAGTTATTTTGAAACACCAGTTAGTATAAACAGCGGATTTGGTGCAAGTGCATCGGGTCCAAGTTTAACTTTTAACAACACCTATGCCTCGGGTGGTACCGGTGCTGTTACAACAGGCGGTACAGTACTGTACAAAACTGGAACCAGTAACTCAATGGAAGAAACAGCTATTCCAGTCAGCGGTAGCTTAGGTGGTGGATATAGCTCTAACGGAGCTCGTATTGTTAATCCTGATGCCGGCACAGCCGCAGACAATCCTACCTATTCAGGTAGCGAAGGTGCATTCAATAGCCAAACAGGTACATTTTATACAACAGATGCTACTATTGTTGGTGCTGTTCTTAAGTTCGATCAAACAAATTATTCATCGGGATACTTGCCAGTTGGTCCTAATCTAAGTGGACAAGGATCTGCACAATACTTTACATTCAAATTCCAACGTACAACAGTCAGTAAGTTTGACATACAGTTAACCACAGGTAGTTCAGGTGTTGCTGGTGTATGGGTAGCATTACCAGGAGTAACAGATGTAAGCTATGCTAGCCCAACTAAAGGTTGGTTAAATATGAACGTGGCCTATGCTGGAGCAGGTGCACCTGGAACAGGCAGCGGTGGTAACGGATCAGCTGGTTGTGCATTGTCGGGTAACTTACCATTAAATACACAAATTACAGGTTCAACCTATACATGTACATTTGGTACATTAAGTAGTACTGCTAGTACAAGTAACGAAATTTATATTAGAATTAAGTTAACGTCAGGACAAACAGTCACAGCGTTACAGATTAACACAGCGAGCCGTTAATGCCAATTTCACAAACTAACCAAGTAGATTATCTCTTTAAGAAAATTGGTTATAGCGTAGCCAAGTCTGCCAACGCGACAGTGAAATCGCCATCCAACGAAACAGTGGCTAGCCCTCTTACTATTAGGGGCGACAATATTTGGATTCAGTCAGGTAGTATTCCTGCAACGCCGCCTGGCAGTTCTGGGGGTGTAGTAACAGTCTACAGTGATGCTACAACCAACAGCGTAAAAACTACAGCAGATGCAACTAGTCCAACATCTGTAACTTGGAAAACTGGTATTACCAATTGGATTGACCCAAGTTTTAATTCCAACTATCAGGTTAAAATTTATCTTGATACCAGCACTAGTACTACACCACAGTCAACTGGCACACAGTTATTCCCAGATGGTACAGGCAACAACGACAGTTGGTTCTTTGACTACGATGCTGGAACTGTAAACTTTCCAGACAATATTCCTAGTGTGGTTACTGCTAATCCAACAAAAGTTTTATATGTGGTGGGTTATGCTTATACTGGTTTGTATGGTATTTCCAACAGCGCCGCAGTTATCACAGGTACAGTTAATACTGCCAACGTTAGTCTGTATACCAACGTAACAAATTCTAGCACCAACTACAATTACAATCTATTGTTTGGTAACACAGCATCGGGTAACACACAGGTATTTGACAATACTGCAATTACCTATAATCCAAACACAGGTAATCTAACCGTAGCCAACGTCATTGCAACTCATTATGGTAACATTGTTGGTAACGTTATTACTCCGACACAAACATTAATTACCACAGTTGGTACATTAACTAACTTAACTGTGGCTGGCAATACTACAAGTGGTAACGTGTTATCACCTAATGGCAATATTGGCAATTTAATTTCTAACTTGTCAACTATTGTAACAGGTAACATTACAACTATTAATGCCAACTTGGCAACTGTTAATTACATCAACAACAATGTACTTGTTGCTAATACGGCAACCATCACAGGACTGACAGTAACAGCCAATATCACTGCTGGTAATCTATATACCACACAGGCTAACCTAACTACCTTAATTGCCACAGGTAACATTACTGCCACCAACTTTGTTGGCGTACAATTTGGTAACGTTAACACTAACAACATCATTGGTGGTACAGGGACTATTAATATTGTTCCTGGTACTAGCGGAGTAGTTAACGTAAACTCAACCACAGCTTTGTTGATTCCAAGTGGTACACAATCACAACGTCCAACTGGTGTAGCTGGTTATATTCGCTACAATCAAAATACCAACATTGTTGAATATTATAATGGTAGTGCTTGGATTCCGGTAACTACCACAGTAAGCGATCAAACTTTTAACGGTGACGGCTCAAGCCAAACATTCAATTTAAGCAATCCAACCAATGCCGCTGGTATACTTGTAAGTATCAACGGTGTGGTACAAAACCCTAACACATACACAGTCAATGGCCCAGGCACACAAATTACTTTTGTTGAAGCACCGTTAACAACTGACTCAGTAGATATTCGTTATCTATCTGTTGCAGTAACAAACAACGGCACTTTTGCAACAGATGTAACAGTTACAGGAAATATTACCATAACTGGATTACTATCAAGTCCTCTAACAACAAAAACATCGACTAGCACAGGCACCGCAGGACAAATTGCCTATGATGCAAACTACATTTATATCTGTACTGCAACCAACACCTGGAAACGTGTAGCCCTATCTGGCGGCGTATTCTAATGTTCCGGAGTTAGCATGGGACTAAACATTGGGACAGGAATTAAAATTGGTACAGGCATTGTAATTACTCCTATATTCACACCTCCACCACCAGTAGTAAATTCAAATCAAATATTATATTTAGATGGTCGTCAAACTAGCAGTTATCCTGGTACAGGTTCAACCTGGTATGACCTAAGCGGCCTTGGCAACAATGCCACTCTGTACAACAGTCCTACTTATGATGGTACCAGTCTAGTATTCTCTGGAGCAGGAACAGCACCTAGCCCGGGTACAGTAGGATCGGTGCAATACGGACAAGTGCCAAATGGTGTTTACTTTAACGGCGACTTTACTATTAATACCTGGATCAAAATATCTGCCTACAACTACTGGCAACGTATTATTGACTTTGGTAACGGAGCCGGCAATAACTCTATACTATTAGCGTCAACTTACGGTACATCGGGCTACCCTGGATTTTATGTTGGCAATGGTGGTAATAGTACACAGTTTCAATCTACTGCTCAACTATCCTATAATACCTGGTATAATGTTGGCGCAACTATGTCAGGCACAACAGGAACTATATACGTAAATGGATCGGCCGCTGGCAGCCAAACTATGGGATATACAGCGGCAAACGTAACTCGTCAATATTGCTATATCGGACGTAGTGAATGGGCCGGAGACGGTATGTTCCAGGGTAGTATTGGCTCTATTTTGATATATAATCGTGCCCTAAGTTCTACGGAAATGCTGACAAATTTTAACGCACTACGTTCAGAATACAGCATATAAATCCCTAGGTCCGAAATATTTCTGTAGCGATAAATAACAGTATACCTAAATAAACAAGGATCTGAGCATGGCCGTTACCCGTATTCAAAATAACCAGATTACCGATAAAACGATTACCTACGCAAAAATTGCGGATAATACGTTAACTGGTGGACAGTTTAACCAAAATTTAACACTTAATTCCAACGTTACTATTGTTGGTAACTTGAGTATCAGTGGTAACACAACCACAATCCAATCAACAAACACATACGTTAACGATCCATTGATTGTATTCAACAATGGATACACAGGCGCGGCAACATACGACATTGGTATGTTGGTGAACCGCAACTTGGCCAGCATGCCTGGCTTTGGCGCAGTTAACGCTTTCCTAGGTTGGAAAGAATCAGATCAAGCGTTTGAAGGTATTGCTACAGTTGAAACAGGAACAACTGCTGGCACAATTAATAACTCAGGTTTTGCTAACTTACGTATTGGTAACGTAACAGCCAACAGCTTGACTCTAAGCACAGGTACCTTAACAGCAAGTAACGGTATTATCAATACACCAATCTCAGGTAGCACAGGTTCCTTTACAACTTTATTTGGTACTAACTTCAGTACTGGTAATGCTCAAATCACAGGTGGTACAAGTTTTGTAGGTACAACAGGTACTCCAGTTGCTGGTGTTTATACAACCACAGCACAGATCCAAACTGCTATCACTCAATATGAAACTGTAGCAGTTGGTTTCTATAGTCCAAACGTATTCATCAACGGTGGTTACTTAAACAACTTAGCAAACATTGCCGCTGGCACGGCATTCCTTGCTACACTAAATTCAAGCACTGGTAACATTACAGCATTGAGCGGTACAAGTGCTAACATTATTACAGTCTACTCAGCAAACTTTGGATCACCAAACGTTCGAGTAACCGGTGGTTACTTAACTGGCTTAGCCAACGTAAGTACAACATACGATACAGTAACAAACTTCTATACAGCCAACGCTGTAATTGCTGGTGGTTACATCAGTGCATTGAGTAATATTGGTGCCACCTACGGTACATTTACAAACTTATATGCGGCCAATGCTACAATCGCAAGTGGCACATTCACCGGTGGTGCTGTTAACGCAGTGGCTGGTAACATTACAACTGGCTACTTTGGTTCATTGAACACAGCCAACGCCGTAATCAGTGGCGGATACATTAGTGCTTTATCAAACGTAGCCGCAACATACGCAACATTTACAAACTTAGCATCAGGCAACGCTGTAATTACCGGTGGTAGTATTACTGGTGACACTAGTGGTACATTTGTAACACTACAAGGTACAAACTTCTCAACAGGCAATGCTCAGATTACTGGTGGTAGTATTACAGGTCTAGTTCAATTAGCTGGACAATATGTTACAGCCACAACTGGTTTATCAACTGCCAACGCTGTTATTACAGGTGGTAGCGTTAACTCTACTCCAATTGGTGGAACAACAGCCAGCTCGGGCGCATTTACAACACTAAGCGCAAGCAACCAATTATATGTAAGTACCAGTACAGCAAGTACAACAGCCAACACTGGTGCGTTAGTAGTTGCAGGCGGTGTTGGTATTGGTGGCGACTTAAACGTTGGTGGTAAATCGACTATTACAGGTAACTTAACGATTAGTGGTAACTTGAGTGTAACAGGTAATAGCGTAAGCATTGGTTCTAGCACATTAAGTGTTAACGATCCAATTATCAACTTACATACACCAAGCGACTTGACACCTTTAACAACCAATGATGGATTTGATATTGGTATCAAAATGCACTATTACAACGGTGTTGATAGTGCGGCATTCATGGGTCGTGCCAACGACACTGGATATCTAGAGTGGTATGGCGCAGGAACAGACATAGCCAACGTGTTCGTTGGTACTGCATACGGTGGTGCTAAATTTGGTTCCATGATTTTAGCCAATGCTCGCACAGCCACAGGTGGTCTAAGTGCTAATACCGGTACGCTACAAGTATACGGTGATGGTAGTGTAAGTGGAAACTTGTATGTTGGCGGTACATTAACATTGCCAGGTATTACAGTTACTGGTACAGGTGGTGGTGCAAGCTCATATGCACCAAACTTCAGCTCACCAAACGTATTAATCACTGGTGGTAGTATTACAGGTATCACTAGCGGTACATTTACCACACTACAAGCAACTAACTTTAGTTCTGGTAATGCTGTAATTACTGGTGGTAGTATTAGTGGTATTACTATTCCAAGCCTTGGTACTATTGCTATTACCAACCTTTCAACTGCTAATGCTGTAATCAGCGGTGGTTATATCAGTGCGTTAAGCAACGTTGCTGCCACATACGCAACATTTACTAACTTGGCATCAGGTAATGCTGTTATTACTGGTAGCCAAACTTATATTGGTACAAGTGGCACACCAATTGCTAACATTTATGCTAGCTTAGGTACATTTACAACATTAAACACAACAACTGAGTACGCTACTAACCTTGGTAGTCCAAACTTAGTAGTCACTGGCGGTAGTATTAATAACACAGTTATTGGTAATGCCACTCCGGCAGCCGCAACATTTACTACTGTGGTGTCAACAGGTACTGCTATCTATGCAGGTAACATTGTTGGTAACTCTACCACAGCAAGCACAAGCACAACAACTGGTGCTTTAGTATTAACTGGCACAGGTGGTGCTGGTATTGGTGGTGCATTGAACGTTGGCGGTATCAGTACATTAGGCGGTAACCTAGTATTAACAGCCGCTACCAACACAAACAATAACACAACCGGCGCATTGGTAATTGCCAACGGTGGTATAGCAGTACTTGGTAATATCAACTCAGCGGGTCAGATGTTTATTGGTTCGCTAGCACAGTCAACTCCATTAACAAGTGCAATCGCTGTTAAACGTGGCACAAGTATAACTGGTGCTGGTGTACAATATACACAAGACGCTTTAATTAACGCAACAAATACTGGTTCAAGTGATTTTATTGCTTATCCAAACAACTATAACTTGTCAGTGGGTGACCAAGGTTGGATGGATATGGGCTTCACTGGTGATGCGTTCAGTGACGTTAACTATACAATTACCAAATCAAACGACGGTTACCTGTTTGCAAGTGGAGCCAATACATCAGTTGGTGGTAACTTGGTTATGGCCACTGGTGGTACTGGTAGTTACAACGATATTGTTATTGGTGTAGGCGGTTTTGTAAGCTCAGCCGAAGTGGCTCGCTTCCATGGTAATACTGCAACAAGTGGTAACTTTACATTAAAATTACCAACTAACAATAACTTAACAGCTAACACAGGCGCATTCCAGGTTTGGGGTGGTGCTAGTATTACAGGTAACGTGTATCATGGTAGTGCCGCAATATTCAACGGTAGCGGTACAGCCGGTAATGACGTTATTACCAAAGGTGTCAACGATGCTACATTGATTTGGGCACGTCCAAGCGCAACATACGACCAAGTTATCATTGGTAACTCAGCTACAACATCAACACTAGTAGTTGGTGCTAAGTTACAAATTAACTCAACTGATGCAATGTTAGTACCAGTTGGTACACAAGCACAGCGTCCGGGTACTAGCGGTTATGGTACTGCGGTAGCTGGTATGATGCGTTATAACAAAGATAACGGGTTCCTAGAGTGGTACAACGGTACTGCATGGCAAACAGCACAAACTAACGTAATTACCATTGCAACTGACCAACAGTTTACAGGTAACGGTGTACAAACTGTTTGGGGACTAAGTCAAAGCACAACAACTGCTGGTACAATCGTAAGTATCAACGGTGTGGTACAGATCCCAACACTAGCTTACTCTGTAACAAGTGGTACGGTATTGACATTTACTGAAGCTCCTGCTTCAACTGACGTTATTGATGTACGTATTTTAACTACAACACAAACAGTAACTAGCTTGTCAAGTACTAACGGTGCAATGCAAGTAAGTATTGACAACAACGGATTGTATATTGCAACCGGCACAGTTACTCCAACAATCACAACAACTTACAATACTGCCGGTGCTGAAGTTTGGTCTGTTGCTAACGTAAGCGTAGCAAGTTCTGGTTCTGCTACGCAGATTGACAGCTTTGCTACTGCCACATATCGTTCAGCACAATACACAGTACAAGTTACCAACGGTACTTCAAATTATCAAGTATTTGATGCATTGTTGATACACAACGGCGCAACTGCTAACCTAGTAGTAATCAACAGCGCAACAATGGGTTCAAGTACAGGTGCGCTAACTGCTACAGTAAGCGGTGGTAACGCAATTCTAAACTTTACAGCAACAAACGCTGGTAACCAAGTAAGAGTTAGAAAAGTTTATCAAACAATTTAATAACTTTTAGTTGATTTTAGTAACATCATAAAGGGCCCAAAAGGGCCCTTTATTGTTTTGTGATAAATACTACAAATGGTGAATAACATATGGCATTAACTAGACCGCGCCTAGGGCAACTGATAACTAACGTAGTTAATTTAACCGATTCGATGACGGTTATTAACTCTGCGGCAACCCAGGCCAACGTTGACGTAGGTTTCATATTCAATCGTGCCGACGGTGTTAACTCTGTAGCAAACGTAGCCTTATACTGGAACGAATCACTACAAAGTTTTACATTTGCATCAACCAATGATTCTGGTGCAAATACAGCAAATATCAACCCAATTTCTTGGGCTAACATAACAGCCGGTAATATCACAGCCAATGGATTCTATTGGCCCAACGGTGCCAGTTATGGTGCCAGTATTATTGCCGCGCAGAGCGTATACTCAAATGCCAACGTAGCCGCTTATCTAGTAACAAACACCGGTAACTTACAAGCTGGTAACATTACCACAGTTGGTATAAGTGGTAATATTTCAAACGTCAGTTACATTTTGGCCAACACTGGTATTTACAGTGGTAACGTACAAGCCAACAGTATCATTGTTGGTACTGGTTTGTATTTTTCAAACGGTACTCCATTCTCAACTGGTACAGCAAGCGTATCCGGCCTTAACGGTCAACTACAGTATAACAACAATGGTGTACTTGCTGGTGCCAACATCAGTTTCTTCAGTTCAAACGTTTCGTTAGTTTCAACCGCTAACATTACCACAACTGGTAACATTGTTGGTGGTGGTGTGCGTTCAACAACCAGCGCAACTCCTCCGGCTAACCCGGTACCGGGCGACGTATGGTACAACAGCACAACAGATGCTATCTATCGTTACACACAAGATTCAACAAGCAGTTACTGGTTAAATGTTTTTGCACCGTCAGTGACCAGCAACTCATCAATTATTACAACCACAACTAACTCTAATGCCAACGTGGCCAGTTATGTTACTGTGGCAGGTGGCGGATTCCCAGGTGGTGTATATTATATTCCCTATGGTAACATTGGTAACTACACAGGTAACACACAATTAGGTTCAAGTACCAACTTTTTCTACAATAGTAGCAGTGGCATCCTGGCTGCACCGACAGGTGCATTCAATCAAATTAACGCACAGGTAAGTCCGTTTAACCTAATACCAACCACTATTAGCCAGATGAACTTTGGTAATGCCTCGACTACAATCTTTATGGGTGCGGCAAGCGGTACAGTACAAATGGCCGGTAACTTGACATTGCTAGCAGGGTCGGGCTATTTTGCTGGTGTATTCAACGAAAATGACACAAGATCGGGCGTGTTTGTTGGCAATACTGGTTCAGGAACTCCAACCCCACGTATTGGATTCTTTAACGGTAATACCACACAAAACTGGGAGATAGATAACTACAACGGTCAGTTCCGTTGGTTTACTCCTGGCGTTACTCGTATGAACTTAGACGGTAACACCAACCAGCTAACTGTTTACGGTAACGTGTCGTCAACTGCTAATGTGATAGCCTCTAATGCCATTATCAGTGGTAACGCTGTAGTTAGCGGTCTTGGCGGAGTTAGTCAACCAAACATTCCAGCGTTCCGTGTTATTGGTAGTGGTGGAACCCCTATTGCCGCAACAGCCAACGTAACCAGTAGTAATTTTACAGTTGATTTCAATCAAGGTGGATACCTAAATACAACTACTGGGTTCTTTACAGCGCCAATAGCTGGATTGTATCAAGTATGTTTGGTAACAAGAACCAGTAGTAATACTAACAGTGGTATCCTTCAAGCAGTGGTACAGCAAAATTATAACGGTGGTAATAAAAATGTAATCATGATTGAGTACGGAACTAATACTTCTATGAACCACACTGGTGGTAGTACCATTGTTAAGATGGCAGTGGGCGATAGTTTACAATTTAGAGTTCTTTCTGGCTCAATCAACTTTGATGGCAACGATAACTGGTCAGTGGCCTTTTTAGGATAATAGAATATGGCATTTCCCTTAACCCCGTCTAATGGACAAACCACAACAGTAAATGGAGTTACTTATCAGTACAACTCCACTTACAATACATGGACGGTCGTTGCACAGCCATTGCCAGCTTATACTGGTAACATTGGTAATATCAACCTTGGTAGTCCCGATATTACAGTTTATGGTAACCTGTTACCCGGATCCAATGTAATCTACAACTTAGGTAATTCAACACAAAGTTGGAATAATATTTCAGCAGGCGGTAACGTTGTTATTACATCAACAACTCCAGTATTTGGTCAATACACTGGCGCATTACAAGTAGCTGGTGGCACTTGGATTGGTGGTAGTTTAGCTGTTTGGCAAAAAGCAGTAATCAGCGGTAACTTAGTTGCAGGTTCAGGAACAATTAGTACTAGTGCAACAACTGGAGCATTGGTTGTTTCTGGCGCAGGCGGATTAGGTGTTGGTGGGGATATCAACGTTAACGGTAACGTCAACGCAGTTGGCAATGTAACAGCCGGTAACGTATTAACTAACAATTTATTTTATGCCAACGGTGCACCATACGTCTTTACAGCATATTCAAATGCTAGCGTAGCCGCATATCTATTAAACAACACAGGTAACATCAGTGCTGGTAACATAACGGTTTCTGGTAATTTAACAGTCGCTAATATTATCTACACCAATAGAGAAGTTATTAGTACTTCTGAAACAGTACAAGGTAACTTGGTAATCAGTGCAACCACAGCAAGTACCAGTAACGTAACTGGCGCTATTGTTTCGTTGGGTGGTATAGCAACACAAGGTGTAATTTATAGCACTGGTACAACATTAGTACTTAATAATGGTATTGCTACAACAGGTAACACTGGTAGTATTGTTTTAGGTGATGGAATATTCACCAAGACTTACGGATCGGCGTGGAGCTTCCCGGGCAGTGGTATTAGTACAACAGTAGTTTCATCTAACCTAGATGCACCAGCTGGTACATTTGCCGCACCGAGTATCAAATTCCAAGGTGCCCAATACGGTTTCTATAATCCAACTGGTGGCACTATTGCTACAACTGGCACAGCCTTTGTATCAAATGGATCGGTTACATTAGGCAGTGGTTCAAGCAACGTAGTGGTAGCCGCTACTACCACAAGCACAAACACAACAACAGGTGCCTTGGTTGTTGCAGGTGGCGCGGGCATTGCCGGTAATGCAATCGTTGGTGGTAACATACAAGCCACAGGAACTATGCAGTTTGGTTCCGGCCAAGGTGGATTAATATTCCAAACTTTAGTTGGCGGTACTAGTGCCGCAATTTACAATACTAATATTGTACCATCGGCACAAAACTATGCCTTAGCTACTAACGGTGCCGCATTAAACTTAAACGCACCTAGTGGTGGTGGTGTTTATACCAGTATCAATAACAGTATCATTACTACTGTACAGGCCGGTACACCAAGTAGCACACAGGCAACAGGACAGAGTTTAGTAGTCAGTAACGGTTTAGGTGTAACTGGTGCAAGTTATTTTAGTGGCAACGTAGGAGCAGGCGGCAATCTATCAGTAGCCGGTTATGCCAACATTGCAGGGAACTTGTATGTTGGCGGTAGTACAACACTAGCCAACACAACAGTTTCCGTTAACAACAGTTCTGTAGTTCAAAGCGGCAGTCACTTGACGCTGGCTAACCCCACTGGTGGGCAAACTTCTATTGGATTTACTTTTGGTGGCACTTCTTACGGCGAAGTGCGAGTAGATAACGGTGGCAACTTCTTGTTGAATGCGGCATCGGGTAGTTTCTATTTTGATAACGACCTTGCCACTGGCATTCCGATAAATCTTAAAGGTCCTGGCGGCATAACATTTCAAACAGTTACCAACGGTACTAATAACGTAAACTTTCCGGGCAATGTCACAGTTGGTAATTTGGCAGTTACCGGTAACATTACCACAATCAACTACGAAACAGTAAACAATACAGAGTACGCAAACACTATTACTGCTACTACAGTTACAGCCGCTACAATTGGTAATACAGGCGCACAAGGTACATTTGGTAATATTACAACAACTAACGGTCTATATTGGGCCAACGGTGTCAGCTACGGCTCAAGTATTACAGCCACCTTGAGTACTTACTCAAATGCTAATGCACAGGCATACTTGACAAGTGGTGCCACTGGAGTTACAGCCAACCTTGGTAACATTATTACTACCAACGGTGTGTTCTGGGCCAATGGTGTCACTTATGGATCTGGCAGTTTCTTTACCAGCAACATTATTGCCAATGCCGCAACTCCAACAACCAGCAGTAACACTGGCGCTATCATTGTGCCTTATGGCGGTTTGGGTGTTGCAGGTAATATCTTTGTTGGTGGTAACTTAGTTGGTACATATACCAACGTAACAATTACATCAGGTGGTTTTACAACAACCTTTGACCCATATGGTAACGTGACCATTGCCAACGGTAGTGGTAATCTTATTGCTGGCAACGTTAATGCGGCCTTTATTGGTAACCTTGGTGCTCGACTGATTGGTGATGGTTCGGGCATTACAAACGTTGCGGCTAGTCAATTAGCAGGTACAGCGCAAACTGCCAACGTATCGATTCAAAGTCAGATTAACCCTAGTGTTAGTTCGGGTGTGTTCTACCCAACGTTCAGTAACGTACAAACTGGTAACTCTGTTTTAAGTACATCTACAGTTTATCAATATCAACCAAGTACAGGTAACTTAACTGCTACAAACTTTGTTGGTGGATTATGGGGTGCAGTTCAAACTCCGATCCAAGGTAACATTATACAGTTTGGTAACTTAATTAATTTATCAGTTGGTAACGGAACAATCTTAAATGGTAACGTTGTTGCTAACAGTAATGCCACAAGTGGTAATGCTGTCACTGGCGCTATCATTGTACCATATGGTGGCATTGGTGTTGGTCGTGACATATATGTTGGCGGTAATGCAAACATTGTTGGTAACTTAATATCAACTACAATTACTAACAATACTGCCGCAAACGTTAACCTATATACTTCTAACATTACCAGCAACATCAACGTTGGTAGTGCAACAAGTAACGTATATATAACCGGCAACTTGGTCACTGGAGGCAACATTTATTCTAACATCATTATTAGTAATAATGGTGTGTTCTGGCCAAACGGTGTAAGTTTTGCAACCAGCGTCATTAGCGGTATTGCTGTTTATAGTAACAGTAACGTAGCCGCATACTTAACACAGGGTGTTCCTGGTAATATCAACATCAACAACGGTGCCGGTATATACTGGACTGCCAACGGTTTACCATATGGTTATGGTAACATTAACGTTCAAAACTATTTACAAAGTGGTCAGTTGGCCAACGTTCGTTTAGGTAATGCCCTTATTACTGGTAACTTAACAGTACAAAACATCACTTACACTAACCAAGAAATTGTTACCTTAACAGATTTAGTTCAAGGTAACGTAACAGCCAACGCAAATACAGTACCTGGTTTTGGTTCAACCGTTGGTGCTATTACTGTACCTTATGGCGGTATTTACTCGGCAGGTAACATTGTAACAGGCCAAGCAGTTGCAACCACAAGTGGTTTCTTCTGGGCAGGTAACGGTCAAGTTTATGGTTATAGTAACGCGGCTGCCGCAACTTACTTAACTAGCGGCGCAACTACAGTAACAGCCAACTTAGGTAATATTATTACAGCCAATGGTGTTTACTATGCCAACGGTGCTAGCTTTACAGCTGGCTTTACTAGTTATGCTAATGCTAACGTAGCCGGTTACTTACCAACCTACGCAGGTAACATTCTTGCCGCTAACGTCACATCTACTTCTTACTATTGGGCAGGTAATGGTGCTAGCTTGTACGGTAACACTGATATGGCAGGCTATGCTTATCGTTACTTTATGCCTAACTTTACTGGCAACTTACAAGCTGGTAATATTTTTGTTTCTAACGCTAACGGCCTAAGTGGTAACGTAAGTGCCGCTAACGTATTAGCTGGCGGTTACTTCTGGTCCAATGGTGCTCCGTTTATTACCAGCAACTATGGTAACGCTAACGTAGCCGCATATTTGCCAACATATCAAGGATTCTTGTTAAGTGGCCAATTGCGTGTTTTCAATAGTGCTAACATTGGTGGTAACGTTTATGCCGGTGCTAACTTAATTGCCAACGGTGAAAGTTATTTTGGTGGTAACGTATTTGTTAACGGCTTGTCTACACAAAGCAACGTTAACGTAATTACCAGCATTACCTATCAAAATACAAACTTGTCATTTGCTACTACACCATTTGCTCCTGTGGCAAACAGCGTGGTTGTATTCAGCGGATCGTTTGGTAGCTTTACTGGCAACACACCTTACTATGTATTGTCGGGAGCAACTACAACGTCAATAACGGTGTCTACTACACCGGGTGGATCGGCGTTCAACAGTGGACAACCAATTTTAACTGCCGCAACAGGTGTAACTGGTACTCTTACTACAACCTATGTAGTTCCAACTCCAAGTTATAATGCCAACACCGGTGCTATTATTACCGCAGGTGGCATTGGCGTAGGTGGTAACTTAAACGTTGGTGGTAACTTAAACGTAAGCGGTAATATTACAGGTAGCTTCTACGGCAACACTTACGGCAACGTAACAGGTGGTAACATTTATACTAACACCAGAGTTGGCTTTACCTATAGTGGTAATACAACCAGTGTAGTATATACAACCTACAATTCTGCGACCAACAGTATCGACACTATATTTGGATAATCTATGGCAACTATAGCAAGTAGATTAACCAACACTGGCACGTTACTAGTAAATGGTACAATAGATGAATTTACCGGTGCACCTGTAGTCGATAGCAGTTTGACCATGTGGTTAGACTTTGGACAAACATCTAGTTATACAGGATCGGGCACAACAGTATACGATCTCAGTCCTGGGCGAACAGCAAACGTTACACTAGTCGGCTCTCCTACTTTTAATTCAACTGACGGCGGCGGTGCAGAAGTATTTAATGGTACCACACAGTACGGCAACGGTAGCGGAACACCACTGGGTCAAACAGCCTATACTAAATCTTTTTGGTTCAAACTATCTAGTTATGGAACCAATAACAACGTAGTCAGTGGCGATAGCCAGTTCAGTTATTTTGGTGGTGGAACAAAACTACAAAACGGACACAGTTCCTGGTCTAGTTTTGGTGCATTTACATCTGTAACAACATTCAACTTGAACACCTGGTATCATGCTTGTGTTACCTTTAATACAGCGACCGGTATGGCGCTTTATGTGAATGGGGTACTAGATTCTACTTATGTAAGTACTGGGGCGAATCCCACAAACGTAGCAGTAGGCGGAACTGGTAGGGTAGACATTGCACAATACGGCGGTGGCAATTTTTTAGCCGGAAGTATTGGACAAGTTATGATATACAATCGTGCGCTAACGGCAGCCGAGGCACAACAAAATTATAATGCATTAGCACCACGTTATGGATTAAAACAGTTAGCCAATATTGCTAACCCAACTAGACAGACTGCAAATACTATAACATCAAGTTTGTTTGATGAAGTTACCTATAATCCGACGGCTAGTTCATCTGCAATTAAAAATTTATTATCCTACTCTCAAGATTTTACAAATTCTGCCTGGGCTAACTATCAGCAATATGCTAATAGTGTTATTATAACTGGTAATGTAACCACAGCACCAGATGGTACTTTAACAGCTGGAAAATTTGCTAGTAATAATGCCGTTTCAACTTACTATAGTTACTTCAGAGGTGCTATTACTATTAATCCAAATACAGCCTACACCTATAGTACATATTTCAAAGCGGCAGAAAGAACTTCAGGTAGTATGGTAATGTATACTACTGGATATAACAACACTATAAATTTTGATTTATCTGCAGGAACAGTAACCGGTATAATACCAACAGATCCTGCGTTAACAATGACCGGAGGAATATCATCTGTTGGTAACGGTTGGTACAGAGTTTACTATACATTTAGTAAAACAGCATCTGACTACCCACAGTTCAAATATGGTCTCGATACAGGAAATATACCAGTAGGACAAGGTTTTTATGTTTGGGGCGCTCAGCTAGAAGCTTCATCTGCACCTACAATCTATCAAGGTGTTACTGCCGCTAATACATTAATTGCTTCAAGTACAGTGAGAAAAATTGATAGTACTGGATCATACTATATACAGGGTGTGTACGATGAATACACAGGTGCACCAGTAGTTGACAACAGTTTAGTATTATGGCTTGATGCCGCTCAACCAGCAAGCTACCCTGGTACAGGCGCAACCTGGTACGATATGTCCAGCGGTATTAATTTTGGAACAGACACGATTGGATCTCCATCAACATTCAATGTAGCGCCACCATCATTCAATATGAACAACACAACCTTGCGAGGTTTTGCGTCGTCGACGGGATCTTTACCAACCCTGGATACAGGTACTTTTACTATAGAAGCTTGGTTACTACACACTAGTTTTAATGCAAGCAGTCAGTATAGTAATAAAATTTCTCACAGAGAAAATTATAATGTGTCAGGATTTAGATTTGGTGTAGCTACGCCTAGTGCATTGTCCACTGATACCACAGGTTGTCCGATATTTTGGACTAATCAAAGCGGGGGTAGTTTTAGCACATCTACGCCCTCATACCCAATTTTATTGAACCAATGGTATCAAACTGTGGTAACCTATGATGGAACAACCTGTAAAGTTTATTATAACGGAACAGTATTAACTTCAACTACGGGTACTTTTGTTATTCCTACTGGTAGAGGATACTATCTTGGCACAAACGAAAGTGGAATGACAAGTTTTAATGGAAATTTTTCCGCTTACAAACAATATAACCGTGCATTAACCCCAGATGAAGTACAACAAAACTTCAATGCATTGCGCCGTAGATACGGATTATAAAAGGCGATAAATACAGTATGGCAAAACTCTTAGGCGGAACACGAATATATGGTAATGCAACGGTTGATTCTAACCTAGTTATCAGCGGCGCAACAACCAGCATTAATACCACTACAGGTGCATTAACTATTGCAGGTGGTATGGGCGCACAGGGCAACATTTATGCCAATGCGTTTTATACAGTAAGCGGCTTATACTGGGCAGGTAACAACAACGTTATCAACGTAGGTAGTACAGGCGGTAACCCAACTGGTGCTTCTGGACAAATTCAGTACAACCAAGGTGGTGCGCTAGCGGCCGCTAACTTGATTTATTATATTGGTAACAATACCGTTGTTTCTAACTCGGGTATTAATAGTGCCAATACTACCAGCGGTGCATTCCAAGTAGTGGGCGGTGTTGGTGTTACTGGCAACGTATGGGCTGGTAACATTTGGAGTACAAGTTTATATACCAACAGCGGTGTATTCTGGTCAGGTAACTTACAGCCAATTTACTTAGGTAACGTTTTAAGTGCTAATAACTTAATCTTTACAAACAGTACAACCAACACACTACAAGTTAACGGTGGTGCCAACGTTGGTACTATTTTAACAGTCGGTAACACAATTACTGCTACAGGTAACATTGTTGCCGCTAGTGGGGTATCTAGTACAAGCGTAACAACTGGTGCTTTGGTAGTTGTTGGTGGTACAGGTATCAGTGGTAACTTAAACGTTGGTGGTAACGTAACAGTTGGTGGTAACATTATACCAACAGCTAACGTTACCTATAACCTGGGTAGTGCAACACAGCGATTTGCATCCTTGTACCTAAGCGGTAACACAATTTACATTGGTAGTGCCACAATTAGCGCAAGCTCTGGCTCAATGACCCTAACCACAGACACTGGTGGTAGCTTTAGTGTTACAGGTAGTATTGCAGGTCAAGGTACTGGTACATTTGGTAACTTGTTGGCCAACTCTGGTGTTGCAAGTAACGGTACAAACAGTGGTGCATTACAAGTAGTTGGTGGTGCCGGTATCACAGGTA